>Ga0316187_10000025_pt1 | contig 89552 bp, 72 predicted proteins | sample CroRivburrow1_MG_FD_204927 | JGI IMG/M metagenome (GOLD analysis project Ga0316187, IMG submission 204927) | Coastal sediment microbial communities from Maine, United States - Cross River worm burrow 1 | ecosystem: Environmental > Aquatic > Marine > Coastal > Sediment | place: USA: Maine...
CGGAAGTTCAATTGAACCTCCGGCTTGCCAAACAGGCGAATCTGAAATCGTTATTTCATTAACAGGGCTTTTTGCACAGCAATATTGGAGCCGGCTCTGATTTAATGAAATACAAGCCGCTGGCCACGCTCCGACCGGATTCATCCCGTCCGTTCCATTGGTAGGTATAGGATCCCGCAGCATGATGTCTATCATGCAAAAGACGCCGAACCAGTTGTCCAATCCTGTTGTAAATGAGCAGATCAACCGACTCTGCCGCTGGCAATGAAAATTGAATATTCGTTGATGGATTGAACGGATTTGGATAATTCGGGCGCAGGGAAAATTGCTCCGGTATCTGATTTTCCGAGCTAAAGTTGGCGCCGCTTTTGGTCAGATCGTTTGCTAAAGGCGCGACCGAACCGCCGCTCATTGCAGAAACGCGCACTTCGTCGATATAAACCCAATCCTTATTATTGCTTGCGTCGCAAACAAACCGAACCTTCATGTTCGCCGGGAAATTATAGGAGCCCGCGTCAATGATAATGTCATTTACCTCATAATAATTTTTATTTGTGAATTCAACGCCTGCGGCATAACTCGCAACGGTCTGCCAGCTTGAGCCGTCATAATACTGCACCCAAAAATCTTCGTTGGTCTCCATACCCCGAGGATAGTACCAAAACTCAATTTTGATCTGACTATAGGAAGTGACATCAATGGCGCTGCTATAGGAGAATTTACTCGTATTGGTATTGTCCCGAATTCTGGCGCAATAGGCGCCTTGGTGAGCGTATGCGGCATCCTTGTTATTGCGACGACAATCACTGCCGCCGTCTACAAAACTGCCCCAGCCGCTTTCAAAGTCATCATAAGTCAGCGTAACCCATGTTCCGCCTGCTGTAGAAATTGTAGCAGTTGTATTGTCGCTGGCGGTGGCGCCATTGTCGTCGGTCACTGTCAAAGAGACATTGAAAGCGCCATCGGCGGTGTACGTGTGACTTGGGTTGGCGTTCGAACTGGTGGCGCCGTCGCCAAAGTCCCAAAGGTAGCTGGCAATAGTTCCGTCCGGATCATTGGAACCGGCGCTGCTGAAGCTGACCGCGGTATTTACAGTTCCGGTGTACGGACCGTTTGCGTTTGCAACCGGAGACTGGTTTCCGCCGCCGACTGTGTACTCAGCGTAGATGGAGTAAATAAAATTTCCTAAAGTACTTGCGCCAAAGCTTGTCGGCATGTCGCCCGACCAGCCCACGCCAGCGTCGGCTCGACCGGGAACTCCGCCTTGGTAGTAAATGCCCGGGTTTGTTTCATAGACCCAGGCCAGCCAGATTTGAGTCCCTCCCGCAACCGTAACGCTATTGTTTAAGTTAATGGTTTGCCAACCGGTTGTCCCGCTAACGGCTGTTACTGGCGTGCTCGCCAGTAAATTATTCGGGGCTGAGCCGTCTGAGTCATAGATTCCCAGAATCATGTTCCCGCTGCCAGCGCTATGATACATGGTTACACTTGCTATGGTTCCGGTTTCAGGCATGGCAAAAGGCATGGCTCGACGACTTGCGGCATTTGTGATCTGGCCAAATGCAATAGTATGCCCAACAGTTGTCACAGCGCTGCCTACACCGACACCGACGGCCTCCCAGGCATTTTCAACCTGCGTTACTTCATTGCTGCCAGCCCCGTAAAGATCCGTCGCTGCATTCACGGCGCCGCTGCGCGCGTCAGCATACTGTGCGCTAACTGTTAAATAATTTGTTTGAGCCCGATACCAGATCAACGAAGTTTTCGTAATTCCAATGCCGCTGACTGAATATGAATCACCGTTATCGTTGACACCGCTGCCTCCGTCACTCAATAAATAGAATTGGAAGTTGGCGACGCCGCTATTGGTGTGAACGCCGCCATTGTCCCAACCAGTAGTTGGAGCCCAGTTAGCGCCTTGATAGGTATCCGGCTGGTTGCCAAGGTTGGGGTCATGCATATAACGCAGCGCGTCGCCGGGCGTGCCCGGTGTTCTGGAATTTTCACCGATGAGCCAATCGGCGTTGGCGGGATCGCCATGAAATTCAACCTGAGCGCCCATCATATCTGAGTAGGCTTCGTTAAGCGCGCCTGATTCGCCTTGATAAACAAGATTTGAGGTCCATTCAGTCACACCGTGCGCAAATTCGTGCGCAACAATATCCATTTCGACCAACGGACCAAACGAAACGCCATCTCCATCACCAAAACGAGCCTGCGTGCCAATCCACTGAGCATTGCTCCAGTTGGTGGAGTAGTGAACTGTAGAAATGATGTTCATGCCATTGTCATCAATACTGTTCCTTCCCAAAACATTAAGCAGAGATAGTCATAAGTCTTGCTGGCAGCCCAATGCGCATCAACACCCGCCGCCTGATTGGCGCTATTCCAAACATTATCACTATCTGTATAAAGCAGTCCTGGCAGCGCTGTCCCGCTTTGACCGTCATAAGTAATAACATCCCGGTTAATATCCTCTAACTCGAAGCTCGCGCCGACTGAATTGGTTTGAAAGGTCACAGTACCGTGATATTCGCCAACGCCTGAACCTGTCACATCCGCGTCGGGGGTTCGGCTCCATGTTGCGACAATATCTCCGGTTCTGGCGTCGACAAAGTAGCGCAGGTTTGCTGATCTCGGTTGCTCAACCGGTAAAATTAAATCGTACGCCAGGCGATAAGTCCCGGCATTAAAGTCGCCGTTTTCAGGAGCTATCGTTAGGCTTGGGGAAGGCTTCCAAGTCCGTGTTTTATCCTTGAAAACTTTTTTGAGAAGCGCTTCCTCAAATTCAACATCCCAGCGAAAAAGAACGCCGCCACTATGCCGCATGGCAATTTCCAATGCCTGATCAGGAGAAAGTAGGGGCGTTGTATTCAAATCCAAACCAGCCGTGACGCCGCCATTCATAGAAGTGAATAAACCATCCCTTGCATGTAACATTATCTCCGAACCAAACACTGAAACGCCATCGTAAAGAAGTTGGGCTTTAACATGCCGCATACCGAGATCGTCTGATTGATCTCTGGTTATCGTAAAATCAACTTCGCGCTCTGAAAGGTCAAAATTAAGCGCATTTTCTACTATGAAATCAGTGACAGCCCGATCGCTTCCCAGGTTGATTGTCAGCGGGACGCGGTCTTTTGACTGCCGGACATCAACTTGTATGCGTTGCGAACCAGAATTTTCATCTTGCGCAGTGACTACGCCGAGCAGAAAAAAAGGGAGAATGAATGTTGCAGACACAAGTTTCCTGAAATAGATTTTCATATAGTTTTCTCCTTGTAAGGATTACCATAAACAGCGTTTGCGAATTTTTAATGATTTTAATTCAGTTCGGTTAGAAACTGCGCCTGGAAAAGGAGGTCCGCGTTGAGCTTTATCGTATAAAGCATTTTTTTTCAAAATACTACCCTTTCATAAAACGGAATACGAACAGCTCTAAATCAAACGAAGAATCTTTTCGTTTAGAACAAGCCACATGAGTGAAAAGGGAAAAATAATGTATTAAAATAAAAAAATACGGTATCTTGACGCTTCCTGAGAGGTTTGGCGAGATGAGTTGGAGAGTGAGTAGCATCAACAGGATGCGGAGAACAATATACAAAAACTTGTGGGTTTAGTCAGTAAATTGCTAAATAATTACATTCTTTTGCGATTTGTCGAAATTGTTTTACGCTGACTAATAGTCGAAACAGGCAATGCATAAATTGCAATAGAACCCAAATCGTGCTGCAAAAGGATAAATGTAAATTGAGAAGGCGCTTGTAAGGCAAAACCTCTTTTACTATCTTTCTCTCGCCATTTTATAACAACAAATTGAATAGAAAAGGGCTATGACAATTACACAAATACAACAAGCGTGCAAAACCGTTGAACCGTACGCCCATAAAACGCCAATCATGTCTTCAAGCACACTTGACAAGATTGTCGGAGGCAAAACACTGCTGAAATGCGAAAATTTTCAACGAGTCGGCGCCTTCAAGTTTAGAGGCGCAATCAATTCAGTGGTAAATCTTTCCGCTGAAGAAAAAAGCAGAGGTGTGTTGGCTTACTCTTCAGGCAATCATGCGCAAGCCGTGGCTCTCGCAGCCAGGCTAAACGGTGTTAAAGCAACCATCATTATGCCCGACACAGCTTCCGCAATCAAACGACAGGCAACCAAAGCATACGGCGCGACTGTGCTTGAATATGATGAAGAAAAAATCACTCGTGAAGAATTTTCGGCGCAAATTATTGCAAAAGAAGGATACAAGCTTATTCCACCTTTTGATTCAGAACATGTCATTGCAGGGCAAGGCACTGCGACAGCAGAGTTTTTTGACCAGGTCGGAAAAATCGATGCGATCATTACACCATGCGGCGGCGGCGGACTGCTCAGCGGGTCGGCAATCATCGCCAAACACCTTAATCCGGAATGCAAAGTTTTCGGAGTCGAGCCTGAGCTGGCTGATGACGCAACGCGTTCCTTCCGCACCGGAACGCTGCAAACAGTCCGCAACCCCGCAACCATTGCCGATGGGGCGCGAACACCTTCACTTGGCCAATTGACTTTTCCACTGATTTTGCAAAATGTGGATGATATGATTACCGTAAGTGAAGAGCAAATTATGCAAGCGGTTCATTTTCTGTTTTACCGGATGAAACTGGTTGTTGAAACGTCCGGCGCTTTGGGAGTTGCTGCGCTTTTATCAGGCGCCTTGCAACCCGTTCCCGGCGTAACCGGCGTTATCATTAGCGGCGGCAATATCGACGGCGACCTCATGTCCAAAATTTTGACAAACGTCATATCAGACAACTGGCAGGTTCGTTTAGAGCAAGCCAACTGAACCGAATGCCGTTGCAAATCAAGTTAGAAATGGTGATTTCTAAAGGAGTTTGATAACGGATATTTACCTTCAGAAAGCTTAGGGTTCAGGGCAAAATAATATTACCAGGAAAATCTTGAATTATGAGTTCAGATGGAGTGGAAGGTGGCAAGTTTATTTCGATCAAATGCCTTACCCTAACGCGCCAATCAGTCGCGCATGCCTAAACCTGTAGTTCAGCGCGCATGTGGCGCCGGAAGACCCGCGCGCCATAAAAATCTGCTTGGAATAGACATTTATGTATGCATATATTGTATGCATACATAAATAGGAAATATTTCATGAGAACAACTTTAAATATTGAAGATGAATTGCTCAATAAAGCTTCAAAACTTACAGGAATAACCGAAAAGACATCTCTGGTCAGGCTTGGGCTTGAAGCTTTGATATCAAAGGAAAGTAGCAGACGTCTGGCAATACTTGGCGGCACTGAAAAGAATATAAAATCGGCGCCCAGAAGGAGATCTTAGGATGCCTGATTTGGTCTTAGCTGACACATCCATTTGGGTGAGACACCTAAGATATGGAGAAAAACACCTAATAAAACTTCTTGAATTGGGCGTTATCGCTTGTCATCCTTTCATTATTGGTGAGTTGGCCTGTGGAAGTTTAAAAAATCGTCAGGAAATAATTCAATTGTTGGAAGATTTACCAGTTGTAGATGTTCTTGAACATTCTGAAGTCATGATATTTATTGAAACGAATAACTTAATGAGTAAAGGAATTGGATATGTAGATACTCATTTACTTGGATCTTCAATCTTATCCAACATTCCACTTTGGACATATGACAAATCACTTGATAAAGTGGCTAACTCTCTAAATACAGATTACATAATCAAATAAGTCAGATAATAAAGAAGACGCCCTCTATCTGAGACAGCCAGAGTGAGCCTTTCTCGCACCGCCGTTTCCTTGGCTTGCGCTCAGGTTAACCTCTCGATCTCATAAGCGGCATTATTAGACAAATTGAAAGCTCCATCGAAAAAAATCAATAGGCGTCCCCGTTTAATCCTCCGCCAGTGGTGGAGGGCAAAAAACAGGACTAATTGGGGTGTATTGAAAAACGTGGCGTAAAAATAACCAACCCCGTAGGGACGAATCAACATTCGCCCGATGAATACAAAATAGACAAAGAAAAATGGGCATTGCAGCAATAAAAGAGGAAGTAAAATGATCGATCTCAGAAGCGACACAATTACCAAACCCACGCCTGAAATGCGACAGGCAATATTTGAAGCCGAAGTTGGCGACGATGTATTCGGCGACGACCCGTCAGTAAATGAGCTGGAGGAAAGCGTTGCAAAATTGCTTGATAAAGAAGCGGCGGTTTTTATGCCTTCGGGAACCATGGCCAACCAGGTGGCGATACGCTGTCATACGGAACCGGGCGACGAGGTGATACTGGATCGGTCTGCGCACATCTTTTATTATGAAAGCGGCGCGCCGGCCGCCTTGTCAGGCGTTTCGCTCAACCTTGTTTCAAGCAAGCGAGGCATTTTCAAGGCTGACGATGTGTCGGATATTCTGCGGCCAAAAGGCAAATGGTTTTCGCCATCGAAATTGATTTGCATAGAAAATACGCACAACCGGGGCGGCGGTAAAATTTGGCCGCTCGAATATATTGAGGACCTTGCAATTCTGGCCAAGACCAGAGATCTGAAATTTCATCTTGACGGCGCAAGGCTCTGGAACGCTTCTGCGGCGACTGGTATTCCGGAAAGTGAATATGCAAAATATTTTGAGAGTCTAAGCGTTTGTTTTTCTAAAGGTCTGGGCGCGCCAGTCGGTTCAGCGCTTTGCGGATCAACCGATTTCATTGAACGCGCGCGACGTTTCCGCTCACAGTTTGGCGGCGGTATGCGTCAATCAGGCATTTTAGCTGCGGCCGCCCTTTATGCGCTTGAAAATCATCGCCTGCGCTTGAAAGAAGATCATGCAAACGCTTATAAGCTCGCCGAAATTCTTCAGGAGCACCCCAAAGTTAAACTCAAAGCGCTTGAAGTTGAAAGCAATATTGTGGCATTCGACATTCGGGTTGAAGCGGAAAAAGTTGCAGGGCTTTTGTATGAACGCGGTGTTTGGGTAATACCGATTGGCAACCATCGACTGCGCGCGGTCACCCACCTTCATATTTCATCCAAGGACATTGAAATGGCTGGCCAAAAATTCATGCAAGTGTTAGATGAAGTATAATTCTGCATGACCTCAACAGAAAGCCAGCTTCGTAAAAATATTCCAAAAATTTACATTCTTAGCGCCTGCTGGATGTTTTTGACGCTCATGCCCGTCATTGTGCCGTTTTTTCAAGAGCACGGGCTGAGCATGAAGCAAATTTATCACCTCATCTCAATTTTTGCATTTGGCGTAGTCATATTGGAGGCGCCGTCCGGCTATATCAGCGACCTGCTTGGACGAAAAAAAACGCTTGTTGTAAGCGGCATTTTCCAGGGTCTTGCTTTCACTATTCTTGCGGTCAGCTCAAACTATTGGATGTTTGTCATTTTTGAGCTATTTAACGCGATCAGCGTCAGTCTCTACTCCGGAACAGACGTGGCCCTGATCTATGACACCATATACGCCATTGACAAAAAAGAGCCTGAAAACAAAATTCTCGGCAGAAGAATTTTTTATTCGCAAATCGGCGAAACGGTCGCGGCGTTGGCAGGCGGCATGTTGGCCTCAATTTCTTTGATGCTGCCGGCAAAACTCAACGCAGTGACCGGATGGCTGCCCATGTTGGTCGCCTTAACGCTTTATGAGCCGCAGCGCAATAAACTCAACGCCGTCAAACATTGGCAAAACGCAAAATATATCTACCGGAAATTGTTTGTTGAGTCGAAGTTGTTACGCTTGATTTTTTTAAACTATATGAGCCTGGGGCTGGCCGGTTATATTGTAGTCTGGGCCTTTCAGGGCTACTGGAAAGATATTGGCATTCCCTTGCGCTATTTTGGCTATCTGTGGGCCGCTTATAATTTAACGGTCGCGCTTTCAGGCAGAATCGCCCATCACATTGAGAAACGCCTCGGCTCAGCGGCGGCTCTGCTGCTGATGTCGCTGTTGCCCATTATCGGCTTTACAGGCATGGCTTTTTTCTCATCAATGGTCGGCGTGTTGTTCGGATTGTCTTTCAAGGTTGCCCGCGGCATGAATCAGGTTATTCTGCGCGATGCGCTCAATACACGGGTTAGAGGAGAAATGCGCGCCACCGCCAACTCAATCGCCAGTCTCGGAGTCAGGTTGGCATTTGTCGGTTTTGGCCCGCTCATGGGGTTTTTGATTGACGGTGAAGGTTATCGCGTCACATTCATAGTCTTTGCCGGAATTTACTTCCTCTCTTTCATTATCCTCTGTCTACCCTTAATCGCCAGGAAAAGTGAATTCAAACCCCTTCACTCCGAAGCCTGATAAAGCCCTTTTTTCTGAATAAAACGCGCCACCCCTCCTGAAGTCAACCCGTCAATGCGCTTTCCTTTTGCTATGAGTTCACGAAGCAATGTGCTGGAGATATCGCTATTTGCGATTTTCTGACTGGCAAGATAGTGCACATAAGACTTGGCTCCTTTTGTTTTTTGACCAAGCCTTGGAACCGCCAGAAATGTGCGCTTTTGCATCAATTCCCCAGCGTGACTCCAGTTTGGAATATCCTCGATCAAATCAGAGCCAATAACCATATAGAATTTATGCTGCGGATGCAGACGCTCCATTTGAGCAAACAGCTCATAGGTCAGGGAAACGCCTTCCTCCTCCATCTGGCTCCATTCCAATAAGATCGGACTATTGACGCTGAACATCTCTTCACGCAGGATGGAAATCATCGATTTACGGTCTTGCGCCGAAGCATAAAGAGGCTTGCGCGGATTTTTGCCAACCGGAACGAACCATATTTCGTCAACTTCGCGCGAATTGAGCAACGCGTTGACAACAATGACATGACCAAGGTGGGGAGGATCGAAAGAACCGCCATAAAGGGCAATTTTTTTCATGTTTTTGCTAAAATCCAGCTTTTTTCGTTCTTATGTAAGACGGAAAGCCGATTGATCATTGCGCTGCCGCTCAGTCTGACGGCAAATGATTCTCCAGAGGAAAATATTTCGTCAGATGGCAGACGGCGACCAATCAACCTCTATTTTTTGCAATAAATTCATCCAACTCCCGCAGCTCGCGTTCAAATCCTCCGGAAAGGATGGGGAACCGACACCAAGTCTTTGGATCCAGATTTTCATCATCTATATGAAAGGACGGCGCATATCGTTCGCGCTTCCATTGGTTGCGACACCAGAGACGATAAAATTTCTGAATCCAGTTTGCAATGAGAGCGCTGTTATATTGCCCGGCAAATTGTTTGATTAATAGAATATATGCATCAAGCGGCGTTCTTTTGTCGCGAATCGCCAAACGCTCCAGCGCATCAAGAAATATATAAGGCATCAAATCGTTTTCATCGGTCTGCATCGATTTCTGCGGTCGCAATTCGGCTGACGGTTGTTGTTCATTGACCCACTTCAAGGCCGGAACAGGTTGCAAACCTTTCACACCGGTTGTCTGCATCCATTGCAGCCATTCACGCAAAAAAGCTTTGTCAATGCCAGCTATCGGACTGAGGCCGCCGCAAGTGTCGCCATCCATTGTTGCATAACCCACAGCCGCTTCGCTGCGATTGCTTGTGGACAATAAAATCGCTTGTTTGATATTGGCGAGCAACCAAACGCCCGGCGCCCGAACCCGCGCCTGGATGTTTTGCAAAGAAAGATCATCCGTTGCCCAGCTTAACTTTCTGCCAAGCCCGTCCGAAACCATTTTTTCATAATCTTCAACAAGCTTGTCGATTTCGAACTCAAGATAGTTCGCTCCAAGCGCCTGACTCACAGCTTCCGCGGCATGTCGGGTCGTGTTGGAACTGTTTTTCGTTGCCTGATAAACACAAGTCAACATTTCAGACAAGAGATTTGAGCGCTCAACCGGTTGCAGGCTCTCCATATAGGCAAACTTTTGTTTAAAGACTGCAAGCCCCAACTCTGCGCACGCCAAATCAACCATTAAGCTCACCAGACAGGCGACAGCCGTTGAATCAGCGCCGCCGCTCAACGAAACAACATATCCTTTTGAATGCGATTTTCTGCAATAGTCGAACAAACCAAGAGCTGAGGCTCGCGCAAACTCCTCCATTTTAACACGCTCTGAACTCTCAAAGCCGGCGTCGTCTGCAATGCTCATGGAAGGACTTTCATGGGAATGAAAATCAAATTTGCAATGAACAAAGCGTTTATCATTGCCTACAACAGGCATATAACTTGCGTTCTTGGCGGCCAGCATTCTGGTTTGGTTGAGATCAACGGTCGCTGTCGTCAAACACACATCTTGAAAAGAAAAGCGTTTGCCCTGCGCGACAACTTTTCCGGACGATGCGATGATGGAGCCGCCGTCATAGATTGCGCGACCCGCTTCGCAGCCGGCCAGGTTTGCATAAACATAAGAGGCGTTAAAAGCGCGTGAACCGTCAAGAACAAAGCCCCGCCGGATTGCTTGCTTTCCAAATGCAAAGTGACTGGCGCTCGGATTGAGTATGATATCGATCCCCTGGTCGCTAAACCGTCGCCCCGGACGTTTGGCAACCCAGGCGTCTTCACAAATTTCAAGACCAAGTCGCACCCCGGACATTTGAAAATACAAGTCGCCAAGCGGCAAGGTCTCACCTGCAAAATCAAACTCGGCTCGTTGATTTTCGGGCCATGCCTTAAACCAACGCGGCTCATAATGAATGCCGTCTCCGGCCAGATTTTGTTTGCAAACAAAGCCTTGAATTTTACCGTTGGCAATGACGCAGACTGCGTTAAATACGCCATTCATATACAAAAGCGGCAAACCCAACGCAACGATGATATTTTGCGTTTTTGGAAGAACTTCCAGCAACACAGCCTCGGAAGTCTCAATCGTTCCATGCGCCAAAAAAAAATCCTCACAACCATAGCCGCTGACGCACAATTCAGGCAAACATAGAATATCAACATCTTGCGCCTGCGCCCGGGCAATTGCGCTGCAAATATTGGCCTTATTGTTTTCCCAGGCAAGCGGCGTTTGATTTAGAGCGGCCGCGCCTAATTTAACCAACTTCATGTTTCCTCCATTGATTGCCTGTTTTTCAAACTGGCGATTTCCCCGTTTTCATGAACGGCAACTCTATGATGCGCCCTGCAACGCATATCGACCTTTCCCCCAAATGACACCTTGTGATGAAAAAAATCTTTCGCCTGTCAAAATTTGGCTAAACGCCTCGATGAGCATTGCAAAAAGTGAAACGATTTTCTGCATGAGCATCTGATTGCCCGCTTTAGAGGCCCGGTGTATTCAGCCGTTAACTTTCCGAAAACCCGAACCATTATTTTTTATTCTCACTCGAAAAAACCATGATACGTTGTATGAAAGCAGATAAATTTAATCGGTCTGCCTGTCGTCTTCCAACAAATAAAAAATCGACAATTTCGTTTTTTAGTACGTATTATACGACTTGATTATAATTAACTGGAAGCTATTTTCCTTTCTTTTTTATCTACTCATTTCAAATGTAATTCAAATATTCACAATGAAACAATGAATGAATCCTCCATGTTATCCAAATCCCAAAAAATATTATCGACCTTTCTTATTCTGACTGGATTTAGTGCAACAAAGAAAAGAAATGACCGGCTTTTGATGTTTAAGTGAGTGCGTTTTTTAAAATGACTCAGCAACTGCAAAGTGAAATAAAATCTCCGACAATGTCATTTCGAACCGCGTGCTTTCCAGCGCGGGAGAAATCTGAAGCGGAAACATCAGCCGGGAATGTGAGCATTTCTATCGCGTCTGGAGGCTTTCCTCAAAAACAAAAATACCGTTTTTCAGGCTTGAATCTGTAAAGCAGTAATGTGCCGACGTCAGATTCCTCACGTCTCGATAAACAACAATCGAGCGTTCGGAATGATAGGCTTTTGATGTTGAATCGACAGCGCTGCGGCCGGGGTTTGTTTGTATCGCGAAATGGATCTCGCGGTTATGAATAAATGGTTCACGTAAACAGCCACGATATGAAGGTCGTGATACAGCTCGACGTCTCAATTTTAGCTTAAATTAGATCACGACTTGGAGGATGAATTGTGAAACGCGTATTCATTCCATTCTGCCAAAAGATCGTTTTTGTTTTGCGCTGTCTGACAATTGCGTGTGAACGGCGGCGCTTTATTGCGGGAAGTTTATTTATTTGGGAATTGCCGCATCCAATGGTGAGTAACAGATGGCTGGTCGCTGTTTTTCGATGCAACGCTCAGCGATTAACCCGGTTCGCAGCAAGAGAGCTTCTTGCCAGGCGCCGCTCATAACCTGCATTCCAACCGGCAGGCCGTTTTTTGTATAGCCGGCAGGAATGGAAATTGCCGGCAAACCGGTGAGGTTGGCTGGCGAGGCGAACCGCATGATCTCCACTAACAAGTTTAAATCAGAATCTCCTTCACCCAACGAAGCCGGAGAGATAGCCGGAGCCGCTAGCGCTGTGGCGGGCGTGACTAACAGATCCACTTGCTCGAAAAGCGTGGCGAAATGCTGTATTATCCTGGTTCTGACTCGTTGCGCCTGAACATAGTCGCGCGCGGTGAAGCTTCTGGCAATAGCCAGTTTTAACCGGGTTTCAAGACCATACTCATGGCGATGGCTGTTATAATATTTTTCCTGAGAGCTTGCCATTTCAGATGAAATTATCACGGACAAGGCTACTCTGGCGGCCTCCAGATCAGGAATTTCAATCTCTTTAATGATTGCTCCGGCGTCAACAAGATGACCCAGCATTTTTTCGCAAATTTCAACCGTCTCAGGTTCGGCGTGTTCAAACCATTGCCTGTAAATTCCGATTTTAATATTCTTTAAATCTTTTTTTGCCCAATCTTTGAGTTCAATAGGAGGCTGATTCATACTCAATGGGTCTTTTGCATCCGGCCCGGCCATGATCGCATAGGCAAGAGCTGCGTCAGTCGCGCAGTTGGCGATGGCGCCATAATGTGCAACTGACCAGGCAAGCGGCGCAACGCCATAATCGCTCATTCTGGCAAAGGTTGCTTTTAGGCCAACCATACCGCAAAACGCCGCCGGAATTCGAATGGAACCGCCGCCATCGGCTGACACTGCAATCGGACAAATACCGGACGCAACAGCCGCCGCTGAGCCGCTGGAACTTCCCCCGGTGTGATGCGCAGTGTGATAAGGATTTCGCGCAACGCCATAATGTTTGTTAAAACCGGTTACACCCATCCCGATTTCATGCATATTGGCTTTGCCAATTAAAATTGCGCCCGCCTCGCGTAAACGAGCGACGATTGTCGCGTCTGCGGCGGCGGGTTCATTGCTAAAGAATATCGTTCCCGCTTTGGTCGGATAGCCTTGCAAATCCATTTCATCTTTCACCGCAACGGGAACGCCTTCCAGGACGCTGCGCGGATTTCCATTTGCAAGTCGTTTTGATGATTCTTCGGCCTGCTTCATTACATCATCGGTCAGGGATGAGATGATGGCTCGCAGCGGCGGCGCCGCATTGTTGCTGTGTTCGATTGCTTTGATGACCTGTTCAGCGACTTGCAACGGGGTCGCGCTATTATTGCGGTAAGCTTTCGCATAATCGCTGACAGACGGCAACACTTTGTCTGGGGTCGCGCACATTGCAACCTTTTCCAGTTCCGCAAGCGTAACCGGCGGCGTCTCCTTCAACTCTTGAGAAATGTTATGAAAAGGGTAGAAGGTTGGGACTTCTGATATATTCAATTCACGGAATTGGGTTATGCCGGCGTCGCGCAACAATTTTGGCAGAAGCAACGCCTTGGCCGGGCTTTCCATGGCCTTGACGAGGAGTTTTAAAGCAAACCCGGCCAGATAGGGGAATTGGGCGGATTGCAGATCGTAGACATCCGGAGTCGTTTTCTTCAATTCAGTTTCCCGAAATAGAATGAATGCGCCGCTTGCGCAGCAGGCTTAGAAAATGGTCTTCAATTTCTTTTCACGCTCATAACGCTGTATGGCAAGTTGCAGAAGCCGATCGATTAGTTCTGTTTGTGAGACGCCGCTCAATTCCCAGAGTTTGGGGAACATGCTAATTTGGGTGAAACCGGGAATTGTGTTGATTTCATTGATGAATATTTCATTGTTCTCAGTGAGAAAAACATCAATGCGCGCCATCCCTTCACAACAAAGTGCCTGAAATGCGCGTCGAGCCAGACGCTGGATTTCTTCGACGATCTGTTCAGGCAGATTCGCCGGAATGACCAGGGCGGCTCCGCTTTCATCGATATATTTCGCTTCATAAGAGTAGAAGTCATGCGTGGGCACAATTTCGCCTGGAAACGAAATAATCGGCTCCTCATTGCCAAGCGCCGAACATTCTATTTCTCGAACCGCGAGACCTTTTTCAATGATTATTTTTACATCATACTCAAAAGCTTTTTCAACCGCGCCTGCAAATTGCTCTTTGTTGTGAACCTTGCTAATGCCCACTGAAGAGCCCAGATTAGCCGGCTTTACAAACACAGGCAGCCCCAACTTTTGCTGAACGGCGTCAAAATCGATTGCGCCTGATCCATATTTATGGAAGACCAGAAAAGCGCCAACCGGAAGACCGGCGTCGCGCAATAGACGTTTGGAGACATCTTTGTCCATTCCAACAGCGGAGCCAAGCACGCTTGCGCCGACAAACGGAACATCCATGAGTTTCAGAAGCCCCTGGATGGTTCCATCTTCACCAAATGGGCCATGCAACACCGGAAAAATAACATCGAGCGAACCGCGCGGCTCCTTACTGTTGATGTCAACCAGGCCATGGCGGCCATCCGCGCCGATAACCAGGGCAACGTTGGAGCCTGCAGGATTCAGGCTGATTTGCTTTGGATCTTGTTCATTTAACAGAAAGGAACCTTGCTCGCTCAGGAGCCAGCGACCTTGTTGGTCCAGGCCAATCAAGACGACTTCATATTTATTTTTATCAATTGCTTCAACAATATTCTTTGCCGATTGCAAGGCGACTTCATGCTCAGCCGATTTGCCGCCAAAAAGAATGCCGACGCGTATTTTTTCAGTCATGCAGAATACCTCTTATACTACCTGTTCACCATGATCAATATTTGGCGGGATGAACTGTCAAACAGAACGCAACAAGACAAGCCGCAAAAGCAGAAAGTCAGTCGCCGCTATTTATCTTTCCAGCAGGACTGCTGTTCCGCTGGCGCTTACCATCAGCATGTTGCCGCTGCCGATTGTTTCATAATCAAGGTCAACCGCAAGCACTGCGTTGGCGCCAAGCGCGCGCGCTTGTTGTTGCATTTCTTCCACGGCAATATCTTTGGCGCGCCGCAACTCCTTTTCATAAGAGGCCGAACGACCGCCGACAATATCCCGAACTCCGGCAAAAAAGTCTTTGAAGATATTGGCTCCTAGAATAGCTTCTCCGCTGACCAGTCCATAATATTTTGATACTTTTGTCCCTTCGACCGCTGGTGTTGTTACCACAAGCATGATTGGTTCTCCTTTATGTTAGTTTAGTGGAATTGATGACTTCGATCTACCGATATGCAGCTTCAACCAATTCAACACACTATCGCCCAGCGCCATCATAGCGTCCGGGTTAATCTCACCATACAGGCTGCCGGGATAGGTCAGCAGTTTGGTTGTTTTTTCATTTTTTTGCAATGCCGAAAAGAGTTGCCGCGTTTGCGTTAGAGGAATCCGATAATTGTTTTCTCCATGCAAGAAGAACAAAGGCGTCGAAATATTTTTCACCTTTTCAATTGGCGCGTCTTTCAAATAAGCTGATATATCTTGATCCAGATAATCGCTAACCGGATCAGGGAAGACGGATGTGCCCATAAAACTCACCAAATCTGTAATGGGGTCAACAAGACACGCCGCTTTAAAACGTGATTCAACGGTCAAAATTCGGGCGGTTAAATAGCCGCCATAACCTTTGCCGATTAAAGTCAGGCTGTCGGGATGGACATTTTTATTATCCAGAACATGATCGATTCCGGTCAAAATATCTTTGGCGTCAAGGTGTCCGAGATTGCCTGTAAGCTCCCTCCGATATCGAACCGGATAACCAAGGCTGCCGCGTGAACCCACGACAAAGACAAAAAAGCCTGCCTCTGCAAAAGCTTGTATCGGCGACACCGACGGTTGCGCTGTAAATTGCAAAGAATAATCATTGATCGGGCCGTCTTCAATAATGGCAACCATTGGATATAGCCGATCAAAATCATATAAAACCGGATAAGTTAGAAGGCCATTCAGGTTTAAACTATCTTCCGTCCACCATGAAAATTCTTCGGTGCGCCCCATTTGCCATCTTGGAAATTTGTTGTTCACCAAGGTTGTTTGGGATGGTTTATATTTTGATGTGGCGGTCACTATAACCTGCGGTTTGGCTTTTGATGTTTGCGTGGTAAAGGCCATATATTTGCCATTTTGACTTATCGACACCACATCAAAACTCTTATCTTCGATTGAAAACAGAGCGGCTGCTTTGCCAGAGGGAGAGATACTGAAAATTTTCCTTGCAGCGTTGCTGAGTTCTGAGAAAAAAATGGCTTTGTTACCCTGCGCCCAGCCAATCAGTTTGGGTTGACGAGTTTCTGTGATTGCCAATCTCTGCGCAACGCCGCCTTTGACCGGGATCGTGTAGAGATCCATGGCGCCGCGCCACTGCGAATCGCCGCCATCCGAAACAAACGCCAGTTTTTTACCGTTTCCGGAGAAAAGAGGCTGTCCGTCATATCCTGTCCGGTCAATCACGCTTTTGACCTTTCTCGAACGAAGATCAACAATTGCAATATTCGCCGACTTCCACGCTGTCATTTCCGGCGTGTTCCAATGTTCGAAGGCAATGCTGAAGCCGTCTGGCGCCCATGAAAAGCCGTTTCCGGTCAGGCTGGTTGTGTGCAAAGCTCCAACAGTCAATCCGCTGGCTATTGGGCTTCCTAGTTCCGATGAAATCATAAAGAGATGGCAATAGCCGCTATCCAAAACCACAGAGGTGAACGCAAAACTTTTCCCGTCAGGCGACCATTCAAACCCTTTGACATCCATTTCAGTTGGCGTAACCGGACGGGCTTCACCGCCGTCAACCGGGATGCGCCACAATCGCGCGTTGTTGCCGCCTCGATTCGACAAAAAAGCAAGATGCGCGCCGTCAGGTGAAAAACGCGGTTGCACGCAGGAAGCGAGTCCCTGCGTAAATTGTCTGTTCCAACTTCCATCTGTTTTGGCCAGCCAAATATGTTGGCGCCAGGCAAGGGAAGAATCCGCTTTGGTCACAGGCGAAGCCAGCGTGTAGGCGACCAGGTTTCCGTTGGATGAAATGGCTGTTTGTCTTATTTTCTGAAATGAGGAAACCGCAGTCGGCGACCAACCGATGGTCTGCGCTTGCACACCTATAAAATAAAGGAAGTTGGTTAAAAAAATGGTGATCGTTGTTTTCATTTGCTGCAGAAAAAATGAGCCTTTGGTGTTTTCAAAACGGGGCAATTTACATATTCATACCACGCAATGAAAGCAAAAAAGCCTGAATCCCGGATTGGGCGCAGGCTTTTGCAGAAATATAATTTATGCCCGAATTTTCCGACAACATTTGACCGGAAAGCAACAAATTGTGTTATGGTTCGCATCTTTTATCTCGTTTTACACCATAGCACGAAATGCTATCAGCAACGTTATTTGGAGGAAATCTCCGCATGCAAAAAATAATGAAGCTTGGCCGCAAGTTCGGATTTCGGGATGGCGCCTGTAATTCTGGTTACAACTTCACCGTCTCGATAAAGAATCAATGTCGGGATGCTGCGCACGTCATAGGCCGTCGCCGTCGCCGGATTTTCATCGATGTCAACTTTACCGACCGTCAAATTATTTGAAAAATCATCCGCCACTTCTTGCAGGACAGGTGCGATTAAATGACAAGGGCCGCACCAATTTGCCCAAAAGTCCACCAAAACAGGTTTGGCTGCGTTTAGAACCGTTTTTTGAAAATTGTCATCTGTCATTTTGATTAGATTTGCCATTTGATACTCCTGATTGAATACTTCCAACATTTGTTAAACCCAAAGAACGAAACGGTCGCTTCATTTATTTCAGGAATTAAAAAACGGCTTTGCATTCTGCTTGCGCTCCATTAAATTCATCGGCAATGTAAAGCGCCTTTCCTCATTCTATAAAACAGGTTCATTCCCCCGATGAAAATAATCGCCGATCTGCATTTACACTCATACTTTTCAAGAGCGACCAGCAAACAGTTAAATCTGGAAAATCTACATAAATGGGCGCAATTAAAAGGAGTTAACGTTGTTGGCTCCGGCGATATTGCGCATCCGGGTTGGTTAAAAGAAATGCGTGAAAAGCTTGAGCCGGCTGAAGATGGTTTGTTTCAGCTGTGCTCTGAATATGCGCGTCCTGTTCAGCGCGAAGTCTTTGCCAGTTGCCAAGACACTGTGCGCTTTATGTTGGCGGGTGAAATTAGCAATATTTACAAAAGACATGACAAAGTGAGAAAAGTGCATAATGTTGTGTTTATGCCATCTTTCGACTCCCTGGAAAAATTTCAGGCGCGGCTGGAGAGAATAGGCAATATTCGCTCCGATGGCCGCCCGATACTTGGCCTTGATTCCCGCGACCTGTTGGAAATTGTACTGGAAATAGATCCGCAAGGATATCTAATTCCGGCTCACATCTGGACGCCGTGGTTTGCAATGTTGGGCTCCATGTCAGGTTTTGATTCGGTGGAGGAATGTTTTGGCGATTTGAGCGATCATATCTTTGCGCTTGAAACAGGACTCTCCTCTGATCCACCAATGAATTGGCGCCTTTCGATTCTGGACAAATATACGCTTGTTTCAAATTCAGACGCACACTCGCCACAAAAGCTGGCTCGCGAGGCGAACGTTTTTAATACTGAACTATCGTATAGCGCATTGTTTGACGCATTAAAAACAGGCGATCCTGACAAATTTGAAGGCACCATTGAGTTTTTCCCGGAAGAAGGAAAATACCATTATGACGGCCACCGGAAATGCAAAATCTGCTGGCATCCACAGGAAACATTGGCGCATGATTATATCTGTGCGGGTTGCGGGAAAAAGGTGACGGTGGGCGTCATGCATCGTGTTGAAATGCTGGCGGATCGACCGCGCGGCTTCAAACCTGAGGGTTCGCATCCTTTTAAGAGCCTGGCGCCATTGCCTGAGCTTTTATCCGAAGTTCACACGGTTGGCCCTACATCAAAAAGAGTGCAAAAAAGTTTTGAATACCTTCTTTCACATATTGGCTCTGAACTTCACATTCTTTTGACCGCGCCCATTGAGGAGATCAAAAAAGTTGGCGGCGAAATGATTTCTGAAGCAATTCGACGCATGCGCAACAACGAAATTTCTGTAAAGGCCGGATATGACGGCGAGTATGGCGTCATTCAGATTTTCGATGAAGACGAACGTAAAAGTTATAGCTCGCAGCTCTCCTTTTTTATGGAGCGCGTCGCTAATCCTGATTCAAAACCGCAGGAGCAGGCAAAGCATTCCGATCAGAATATGGAAAGCGCATTCAAAAGCATAAACAAGCGGAAAAGCGACACAGATCGCAAGCCAGATAAAAATCAACAACGAAAGGCAAGTTCAGACAATGGACTGGACATTAATCTTCTAAATGAGCGACAACAATCAGCCATTCGACATTCGGAAGGGCCCTTGCTTATTGTGGCCGGACCGGGCACAGGAAAGACCGCAACGCTGACCTGTAAAATAGCATATCTGCTGCAACAAGAAATTGCTCGACCTGAGCAGATTATAGCAATAACTTTTACAAACCGCGCCTCAGTTGAAATGAAAAGTCGACTCGCAAAAATTCTCTCCCCGAAACTGGTGGAGCAATTGCGCATTAGCACTTTTCATGCTTTGGCCAAACAGATTTTGACAGATGCCACAGAAGTTCCGGTCGTCATCTGCGCAGAGTTTGACAAAAAGAAAATTTTGCAGGAAATTGATCAGGCGCTCACAACGGAAGAGATAAACCACTACGCTGAAGCAATTGCCTTGGCAAAGTGCGCCATGAAAATGCCGGACATGGCCGGACAGACGGCGCATTCAGGTAAATTGGCAAATTTCAGCGAGATTTATTTGCAATACCAAAAAGCGTTGCTGGAAAACGGGTTATTTGATTTTGAGGATTTAATCTTGCGAGCCATTCAAATTGAAAAAGAGGCCGTTGACGACAATTCCAGAATGCGTTTTCAATATGTTTTTATTGACGAGTATCAGGATTTGGACAAATCGCAATATGAGCTGTTAAAGCTGCTCACCAAAAATACGCCTAACGTTTTTGCTATTGGCGATCCAAACCAGGCAATCTATGGTTTCCGGGGCGCAGATCCTGTTTTTTTTCAAAAATTCGAGCAAGACTATCGACATGCAAAAACCATCAACCTGAACAAAAGCTACCGCTCCACGCAAAATATTTTATCCGCGTCCCGACAAGCGCTATTCGCCAATCATCAAACAGAGCCGGAGCTGCGCGCCGTCAACGCCGGAAAAGAAAAAATTGTCATCCATGCGGCAATGACCGAAAGAGCTGAAGCCGAGTTTGTGATCCAACAAATTGAAAGTTTGATTCGCGGAACCAGTTATTTTTCAATAGATACAAACCGGGTTGCGGATGAATCAACCGTTCCAGATTTCACCTTTGCGGATATTGCTGTGCTGGCTCGCAGCAAAGCGCTTTTTCCGCCGCTGATTGAAGCCTTTGAAAGATCGGGACTACCGTATGAAATTATTGGCGGCAAATCAATTATGGACGCTAAAATTGTAAAACTGGTTCTGTCCTTATTGTTTTTCTTGGAAAATCAAACCGATTCCTTCCACCTGGAATATCTTTTAGAAAACAGCAAGGACGGCATTGGCGAAGCGACTTTGCGTCAATTAATAAACGCCAGCAATCATGCCGGACAAAGTCTGTGGCAAACCTGTAATGATCGCGCTCTAAATCCGTCTTTAACAAAGCGGCAAATCAATAGTATTCAAAGGTTTACACAGAAATATGTTCGACTTTCCGAGCGCGCGAAAAATCAGCCCGTTGCAGAAACAATAAACAACTTTATCGTTGAATTCGGGTTAGCGCCAGAGCCGGGAAGCTTGGAAGAAACCAACCTTGAAAAACTCGTTTTGCTGGCGCGGAATTTCAGCGATAACCTGTCAATTTTCCTGAGCAAAATCGGCTTGAGCAAAGAGGAGGATCATGGCTCATTCAACAGCGACCGTATAAAAATTATGACATTGCACGGATCGAAAGGGCTTGAATTTGAAACAGTGTTCATTGTAGGATGCGAAGAAGGTTTAATTCCTTATGAATATCTGAACCAAACAAGCGATCTTTCCGAAGAAAAACGCCTGCTTTATGTTGGCATGACGCGCGCCAAATCGAAATTATATCTTACACACGCTCAAAAACGTTCTTTATTTGGTCAAACCAGAAATCCAAAATTATGTAGATATGTCGATAACCTTGACCAAGCGCTTATGGAAATGTCGCGCCGCGATCATTCTTCTCAAAGAGAGGCTGTCCGAAAACCGGTCGCGCAAATTGATCTTTTTAACCATTTAAAGGCTGAAGATCAGTAATATGCGGAATAGTCCCGGCAACGCAAAAGTATAGTCGTAAGGCAAAACGATAGTTTGTTATTTCGTTTCAACGTTTTAAAAATGCGGCAAAGGTTATTGGCAATGGCAATCAAAGCGCCCGCTTTACTCACATCATTTCTGATACATTTAGCTGTTTTAGGGGGCATAGCCCATTGGCCTGCAACCTCTGCGGATTTTTTGCCAGGCAGCTCCATCCGGTTAGAGTTTGTCGATCAGGCGCAGCCGCCACAAAAAAAAACAGATGAAAAACAAATCGGAATTTCAAGCGCAAACGAAAATAATTATACAAAAGTGGCGGCAAAAAACGTTGGCCTGCTGCAGAGCAAAAATAAAGAGCTACAATCTCCAATGGCGCCAAATAATTTCAGCGCCGTTATGACGGCCACCTTGCGGAGCGTTCTGGAAGTGCGAAATGGCGTCAATCTATCCCAGATCACTTTGCAAAATGACAAAGAGGACTATTTCCTGCCGCACAAGGGAGAAACGCCCAAAACTGATTTTTTGTTGGATGGCGTCGAAAACGGTTTTGGCAATGGCAATCGCAAAGGGCTTGCCATACGCTTTGGCAAAAAAAACGGCAAACCGCTTTGTCCGGGCTTTACGCCAATAGACACTACTTTCACCATTAAATAAAACACTTTGACCGCAAACCAGTCCACCGGATGATTCGACTCAACGCGATGAATGCGTTTCAAGGGGGGAATGCGCAAATCTTTTACGCTGAAATAAAATATGCTGATTATTAACGAAAACATTACCATTCTACAAACCGATTTGAAATTTGATTTTGTGCGATCCTCCGGGCCGGGTGGTCAAAATGTCAACAAAGTTTCCACTGCTGTCCAATTACGTTTTGATGTTCGCGCAGCGACCTGCTTAAATGAAACGCAGAAGGCGCGCCTGTCTAAATTGGCAGGGAAAAGGTTGACGACGGATGGCGAGCTTATCATTTTTGCCAGACGTTATCGCAGCCAGGAGAAAAACCGGCAAGATAGCTTGGAGCGATTGGCCAATCTGGTGCAAAAAGCGTTGGTGGAACCAAAGATCAGGTTAAAAAAGAAGCCGGGCAAAGCGGTTAAAGAGCGTCGATTAAAGGAAAAACGGAAAAAGTCTGAGAAGAAAAAGAACAGAGATAACGAAATTCGTTTTGATGAGTAATAAATCAGCGGCGCCGTTCGACATTTTGCAAACGAAGAGTAAACGTTAGAAATATACGCGACCGGAAAAGAAGTCGGCGCGCTTTTTGGCATGAGCGCGTCAACTGGCGTTGGTTCAATTCAAACAAACAGCTAATCTAAATCTGCGCCTTTTGTTTTTGTCGCTTTAGCAGTCGTTTCCTTTTCCACACGATGAATCGCCGACTCAATAAACTGCGCCGTCAGCGCCATAAAGTCATTTTCCGTCACAATCCCGACCAAACACTTTTCTGAAAGCACCGGCAGACAGGAAACGCCATATTTTTTCATTTTCTGAATTGCATCAAGGGTGGTTGTTTCCGGCGTGACCGTGGGGATCTGTTTGTCCATGATTTCATTAACCGGCATCAATTCATAATCTTTATTATCCCTGTGGTCGCTCAACAGTTTTACCAGGACGCGGTAATCGACCATGCCAACGAGTTTGCCATCGAAACTCTCAACCGGCAAATGCCTTATTTTACGCCATTTCATTATATTCAACACAAGATTGACGGTGTCTTCAGATTGGACTGTGAACAAGTCCGAGGTCATAAACTGCCGAACATGCAGGTAATGAAGCGGCAAATCTTTGCGGGAAACGGTTTTAGCCAGGGGCCACTCATGAGCCGGAATATCATTTTTCTGATGCTTGGCCATATCTTTGGTTATGGAAATGAGACATTTCTCTGTTGAATTTTCTTTTTTCAATTCATTAAACGATTGCAACATCCATTCCGAGCCTGTAAGGCCGCTTTCTACTCTGTTTCGGATAATGCCAAGATTGTGTTCAATGTCGTCGCTGGCAATTGCGGCGTCTTCAAGGCCTGCTTGCGCAAGTGGCAGCAATTTTTCTAAAATCAAAGATTTTGCCGGCGACACTTCATTGTCAAGCCAAGTGAATTGAGCTTGCAGGCCGATCCTGGCCGCCGCAAAAAAATTCAACTTAGCGTCATCAAATTTTAAATATTTACGCACATCCCCATATTGGTTGGCTATGCCTTTGAGAAGACCAAACCAAAAGGAGGCATTGGCAACCTCGTCAGCAACGGATGGCCCTGCCGCAAAAAGTCGGTTTTCTATGCGCAAATGTGGTTTGCCGTTTGTCACGCCGTAACAGGGTCGCGTCCATCGATAAATGCTGCTGTTATGCATTTGCAACGCCCTTAGTTTTGGAATTTGTCCTGAGGCAAGCATTGCGCTGGAGCTTTCTTCAATCTCGGCGGCGAGCAAGACCCGGTAGCGGGCGATGTCTTCTTTGAAAATTTCCAGGACGGACTCATCCAACCAATCCTGGCCGAATGTCACCCGCGCTACAGACTGACGCAAGTGCGAAGGCCAGCCGCGTGTATCGGTTGAATGTTGAAAAACCGCGATGCGTGTTTCGCCCCAAAGCCTTTTTCCGAAAATCAGCGGTGAATTTACGGCGGCGGCCATAACCGGCCCTGCTATGGCCTGCGCGATGTTGTGATATTGCACAAAATCAGCGGGTGAGACTTGAAAATGAACCTGAAAGCTTGTGTTGCAAGCTTCCAGCATCACCGAATCATGTTTAATATATAGTTGATCGATTCCTCTCAAATACATGTCATAATTATTGCCGCGCATCCTTGAAATAGCTTCATTCAGCGCAAAATACCTTGGCTTTGGCGTCATATTTTTCAAGGTGAGATCCGCCTTGCGCAAGGTTGGCAAAATACCGGTGATAACAGGTTCGGTTTTATATTTTTTACCTGCTTTGCGCACCAGGTTTAATTTTTCATCTAGGTCATCCCGCAAGCTTGAAAAGCATTTTCCCTCAAAAGAAAGCGGATCAAGGTTAAATTCAAGATTGAACTTGCCAAGTTCAGTGGTAAAATGTTCATCGCCAAGATCCTCCAAGATTTCCAATGCATTTAGCGACGGACTCCCATCTTCATCAACAAGGAACATTTCCTGTTCAGCACCAATGCGGCTAACGCCGGTTTCAAATATATCGCCGGCAAGCATTTTCTCTAAAGTAGCCACATCGTCGAGGAGACGTTTTTCAAAAAGCCGAATTTGAGTGGAATTGAGCTGACTGTCTACGCTTTGGGTTCCCATAAACCTTCCTCACTAGTTGTCAAAAGTGCAGGTGAATAATTATACCAGTTTTACTCATTCAGCGTCGTCCTGAAGCTCCTTTACAAAACCTTCCCTGTGTTAAATAAATATTTAGCAAGACGCAAAAATATAGATATTTAAACTGTCTATTCAAAACACATGATCAATTCCAGTCAGCGTCGTGACGCTATTGCAAAGGAGGTCACGGTGAAAAAACAAAAATGAAGAGGGTGAAGGTGAAAGATTGAGCGTGTGGATGCATTTATTGAAAAGCGGCAACGCCTCTTTCCTCCCCCAAGAAATATAAAACTAGTGTAAAGATTTTGAAGAAAGTGAACCTATGATTCCATTAGTTTTATTAGTGTTAGCTTACAAAATTAATGCACGAATTAACAAATCTATACACTAGGTTCTTTTAAAACGCTTATCGAGTTCATCTAATGAAACATGAACAATAACCGGACGCCCGTGCGGGCAAAAATAGGGTTCTCGTGTTGAAAACAGTTGATCGATCAAGGCGTTCATCTCCTCACGCGTCAGCGGGTCGCCTGAACGAGTTGCGGAGTGGCATGCAAACGACGCCGCCACATTTTCACGAATTTCAGGTTGATTACTTTTTGAACGTTTGTATTGATCTAGAATTTGCAAGAGTATTTTTTCGTCATCTTTAATCTTGATATCTGTGGGCACGCCTTCGACAACAATTGTATTTTTGCTGAAGGCCTTCACCACAAAGCCAATATTTTCCAAAAACGGAATCATCTCCAAAAGCAATGCATAATCATATTGTGAAAGTTCAATCACTTGTGGAAATAAAAGTTGTTGCGATGACGGTTTACGCTTTTCAAAACTATCCAAAGCTTTTTCATAAAGAATTCGCTCATGCGCCACATGCTGGTCAATTACAATCAAACCGTTTTTTATTTGCGAGATAATATATTTATTGTGCACTTGCCACACATTAACCCGTTCAAATGACGGTTGGCGAGCCTCGGACTGCGTTTGCATATTTGAGCTGGCGGCTTCTGCGGCAGATACAGCGGACGGCGGCGACTCACTTTGCTGGTTGGGCAAAGGTTGCTCTGGCCAACCGGGCAATTGTTGATTGGTCACAAAATTTAATTGCTTGCCATGCGAAAGTTCTGTCTGTTGCGTAAATCCAGTTCTAAAATCAGGCTTGTTTGCGCTGAAATCCTTTTTTTGCCATGGTGAAAATTCCGGAATGATATTTTGTGAAGTCAAAGCGCGTTTAATCGCTCCGCGTATCGAGCTGAAAATCAAGGCGTCATTGGCGAATTTAATTTCCATTTTGGTGGGATGCACATTGACGTCAGCTGATTCCGCATCCATTTCAATGCAAATTGCATAAATTGGATAAGAGCCGCGCGGCAATACTTCGCCAAAGGCGGCCGCCACAGCGTAGTTCAAGTTTTTGCTGGTGAAAAAACGTTGATTGAAATAGAGGTACTGATCGCCGCGCGAACGACGAATCGCATCCTGATTGCCAACGTAGCCTTTTATTTTCACCGGGCTGTCATTGTTTATTTCGACCATGTTTTTTCGAATGCGCGCCCCAAGAACGGAGCCGATACGCTCAAGCATGGATTCAGGCGCCAGTTCAAAAACGATATTCCCCTCGTTTACAAAAGTAAATGAAATTTCCGGGTTCGAAAAGGAAAAGTGATTCATGGTCGCGACAATTTGACGGTACTCCGCAAGATTGCTTTTCAAAAATTTGCGGCGCGCAGGCGTATTGAAAAATATATTTTTGACCGTAATCGACGTTCCCGGCGCGCCTGCGCTCGCTTCAACAGCGCGCATCACACCTCCTTCCACTTCAAGGCGATGGCCGGCGCTCGCGCCTTTCATAACGGAGCGCGCTTCCACCTGCGCAACCGAAGCAATACTGGCCAATGCCTCTCCTCGAAAACCTAAAGTCGCGATCTTGGTCAAGTCTTCATAGGTATAGATTTTACTTGTGGCATGACGTTGAAACGCCAACATCAAATCCGATTCATTCATGCCGGCTCCATTATCAACAACCTGAATCAACGCTTTGCCGCCATCTTTCAGAATTACAGAGATATCGTCTGCGCCTGAGTCGATAGCATTTTCAACCAATTCTTTAACAACGGAAGCAGGCCGATTTACCACTTCGCCGGCTGCAATTTTATTGGTGAGGGTTTCCGGGAGGAGTCGTATACGATTTATAGTTTCTATAACACTTGCCATTAGCAGGTTAAGGTGTAATCATTTTAATTTTGGTGACAAAATAATAGGGAAATGAAACGTGACATTCAAATCATTTGGGTGGAGATCATTTGAAACTGCGGTTTCATCGCTCAAAAATACAATTTTTTTTACTCAAGTTTGACTCTTGGCAAGAGCATTGTTTTTTTAGAAAATTTACAAAACTAATATTGTCTATTGTCGTAATTTTATAAATAATAAAATGATAAAGAGGTATTCTATTTCGACCTGTTTTGCAATTGGATTAAAGCGATTCATTCATTTCGAACTTTTTTCCCGTGCATGAAAAAGACAAAAACATCTTTCAATCACTGATTCGGAGGAACTGATTATCAGGTTGAAAACATGGCTTTTAAGCAAAAGGAGAAAAATCTGTGTAAATCCGTTCCTAATAGCGTTGTTCGTGCAGAATGTTTTGCTTAATACTTGCCTGTTTTAAATGCTTTTGGAGTTGTTGTCTATGCAAAGAATGCTTCCTTATTAATATCCCTGCGCCGGATCGGCGTTTGAAAAATTAAGTTCGATTAAAGGTTTTTAGAAGGTTGGTCAATTTTTGCAGATCGTCTTTTGTATTGTAGACGTGAGGTGAAATTCGCACAGCGTCGCTCCTGACGCTGACATAGACCTTGTTATCAGCCAGCCGTTGCAGCAGGTCGTTTGGCAAGCCATTTGGAAAACGCAAGCCAAGGATGTGCGGCGCCCGTTGTGGCGCAGCGGGAATGATGATGTTGGTTTCTGATAATTCTGAACAGAGCTGTTCAGTCATTTGGGCAATCGTTTCTGAAATATTTGCAATACCCCAGTCGAGAATTTGTTGCAGAGCGACAATTGTCATGGGCAACAGGACAAAATTACTGCGTTCGCCAACATCAAATTTACGCCCTCCCACTTGAAAGTCATCTTGGTAGTGAACCAAATCTGAAAAATCAGCGCTGCCTTTGCGATTTATCCAGTTGTGTTCAAGAGGCATGGCGTTTTGGTATTTGGGGCTGATATAAAGGAAGCCCATGCTGTATGGACCCAGCAGCCATTTATAGGCGCTGCAGGCCATAAAAGCCGGCTTTATCGTGTTGACATCAAAAGAATGGGCGCCAAGCGATTGTGTGAGATCGAGAACAAGTTCCGCGTCAATCTCGTCGCATTTTTGACGGATGGCCGCCAATTCAATGAGGCTGCCGTCTGTCCAATGCACATTGGGAATGGCGACAATGCGGGTGGCGGCGTTCATTGCTGAAAGAATGCTTTCAGTCCAACTTTGCTCGCCTGCGCGTTTGACAGTGGTTAGAACGCCTGATTTTTCCTGTGCAAGTTCTCGCCAGGAATAGACATTTGATGGAAACTGTTCATCCAGCACAATAATTTCGTCGCCTTTCGCAAATGGAATATTTCGGGCTGCCACCGCAATTCCGTAACTGCAAGCAGGAATAAGCGCTATCTGATCTGCGCCTGTGTTAATCAAGGCGGCAAAAAGTTTTCTTGCGCTCTCCGCCTGATCAAAAAAGTCTTCCGGCTTGATTTTCCATGGTTCCGCTTTCTTTTGTAAGCCTGAAATTCCTGCATTGAGTATGGATTTCATCAAGGGCGCCATAAAGGAACAGTTTAGATATGCAACATCTTGTGGAATGTCGAATTGGTCGCGTTGACAAGGTATTATCATAATGGCTTTGAGTTTAAGTGATCAGTTAATGGAGTTAATTGGTCTGTCTCTTGTCGCTGCAACAACATCATAACGAGGAGTGAAATTTGGCAGAATCGGTTGCAGGATGATTGCCTTGCTTCGATGGTTGTAAGCAAAATTAAAGTAGACTTAATTATGCCAAAAGGCAAGCGCCTGGATTATGGCTTGTATAGCAAGACGGCGACAAAGAGTGTTCTTTTTGCCGCCGTCTCGATACTGTTAAATATTTAAGAAAAAAGCGTTAACGTTTGATTTTTTTTATGTGAATATCACCGTTTACCGTGTACAGTTCAATCAGGTCGCCGCCGCCGTTTATTTCTCCTTCACTGAGGGTGTATCGGGATTTTTTACCCCTCCTTTTGTGTTGTTCTTCGCGGACGCTGGTCAGAGGAAAATCAGAATAAATATTGTAATTTTCCCAACGATTGGACTGTTCAATTTCGGCCAGAATGCGCGCGGGGATATTTTCAGGAAGATAGATGGTAATTTCTCCGCCTGAAGTTCTAAGTTGCGCGCCATGCTCTTTTTTGAAATCTTCCAGGGTAACTTCAATCGTAATATCACCGCCGGCAGTTTTTCCATCCACGGCTCCTTTTACATCTTGCAGGTCAATTGAACCGCCTGAAGTGCTGACATCTGCGTTGCCGTTGACGTTTTTGCCTTTGATATCGCCGCCGGAAGTTGCGGCCTGAAGGTGGCCGTCAATTTTTCGAAACTCAATGTCGCCGCCAGAAGTATGGACATCCGCATCCGCTTTTATGTCTGACAATTCAATGTCGCCGCCAGAAGTATGGGCTTCCAGTCGGCCGCTTACCTCGGAGACATCAATGCTGCCGCCGGACGTGCCAATTTCTACTTCACTGCCTGCACCGCGCAATGAAATGTCGCCGCCCGAGGTTTTGGCGCGCAATGGCCCGGTTATATTTGACAATTCCAAGTCCCCTCCGGATGTTTTAAGGTTGGCCGCGCCCTTGCAGTTTTGCAGAATAATGTCGCCGCCGGAGGTTTTTGCGTTAACTTCGCCGCTGATATCTTTGAGTTTGATTTCACCGCCGCTTGTGTGTATTTCAGTGTTTCCTTCAATGCCGGTAATTGAAATGTCGCCGCCCTGAGTTGAAATGTCGAGGCTGAATGAATGAGGGACGGAAATCGAAAAATCGCTCGTCACCCAATCGCGGCGGTAGTGTTCGCCGCCAACTTCAATATCGTTGCCGTTTTGTTGGTAGCTCGACTTGGCCTTCTCAAGTATGGTTTTCGCTTCTTCTTTGGTGAAAACATCCATCTTTTTGTACTCGTGAATCAGGGCTTCGTTTTTGTCCCATGCGATGACTTTTACATCGCCATGAATGTCATAAAGTCGTAAACTGCCAGTTCCTTTAACTTTAAAAGAATTGGTTATTTCGGCCGTGTAATAACGTCCTGATTTTTTTAATTCCTGGGCATTTCCTACTCTTGCGATGGAGAAGAGGAGAAGAAAGAGAGTCAGGGCTTTTATTTGAATGCATTTTGTTTTCATCATTTTTTCCTTTTTCTGATTAACGGGGTTCACGTTTTTCTATTGCGCGCGCAGCTTTTAATCTTACAAAATCATTTTTATCCGCATATATAGCTGTTTGGAAAACATCAACCACTTCCTGGCGGGCGCTTTTTTCAAGCGCGTCAATCGCCGCAATTCGCATGGCGGGGTTTTTATCTTTCAGCAGCACATTGATAAAGGCCGTTTGGATGTCAGGATTTGTCGGCAGTTGCAGCAAGCTCTTTGCAGCCTTTAATCGCACGCCATCGACCGAGTCAGTTCTCATGACAAAAATTAGAGCCGCTTCAAGATTTGAGTCTGCAAAAGTTTGACCTTGTGTCGCCTTGATTGCGCTAAGTCTGCGACCCGGACTTGGTTCGGTTCGGATTGCATGGGTCAACAAGTTTCTGACGTGGGGATTATTCATGTCGCCAATAACCGCTTTGTCTTGTATGGTCTGATAGTGAACCGTAACCAATCCGGTTTTTGGTTCATATTTAACATGATCGATATTGGAGATGTTTTCGTCGAGCTCAGACTGTTCTGCAAACTGTTTTTTAAGACCGACTGCGCCAGGCGTTGTTGAAAAACGTCCGATAAATAATCCAATCATCAAGGCGACTGCGACAACCGCGATTTGGATTGATCGCCGCCTCGAAAAGAGTTCCGTCAACCAGTTTGTAAATAGGCTTTTTTGTTCGTTCCGCAGCCATTGTCTTAATTCTAATCTTAATTTATCGAGCAAGACATCTGAGGGGGCGGCGGTTAGTTTGTGGTCGAGCAACTGGTTCAATGATTGCATCTCTTCAAATTGTCGACTGCTTGCGGCGTTGAAACGGATATGCGCCTCGAATTCCTGTTTTTCTTTTGCGTTCAGCTCGTCATAGAGATAAAGCGTTGCAATTTTTTCAAAATCCCGTGGTAATTTCATTACGTGACTCTTTGGCTATATGATTTCAAACATGCTTGCATCTTTCGCGTGGCGCGAAACAAATAATTTTTCACAGCGCCTTCCGAACAAGCCATGATTTCTGCAATTTCTTTCAATTTTTTACCGTGATAATGACGCAGTACAAAGACTGTGTTCTGTCTTGGCGACAACTTTTCCAGTCCATCTTGAATTTTTTCTGAAAGCTCATTGTTTAACATGTTTTCTTCGGGCGTTTTTTCACCCTTGGCATAACACGGTTGCCAAAATTCTTTTTGCTCCATGTTTTCGTCAATTGTCAGGAGTGGCGCGCGATTTTTCTTTTTTTTGTAGTTAAGGCAATGGTTTACCACAATGCGATACAACCAGGTGCTAAACTCACTCTTAAATTTAAATTTGTATATATTTTTAAAAACCTTCACAAAAATTTCCTGATAAATGTCTTCGGCGTCTTCGGTGTTGTTCAGCATGCTATATGCCAATTGCAAAACATGCTTGTCATATTTTTTGACCAATTCTTCGAAGGCCACAATGCTGCCTCGTTGCGCTTCTCTAATTATGTAAGGTTCGTCTATTATCATTTTGCTTTCTGGTATTTTGACAAATGTAATTAAAAAAGGTTTGCATGGCAAATCGTCAATTCTATTTTAAGTGTGATTGAGCGACAAAAAACACACCTGCCTGTTTCAATTTTTCTTTCACAACAAAGCACAGGAATAAAATGGCGCAAATTGAATGGGGTGATTTTCAAAAAGTTGAATTGAGAATTGGAACCATTATTGAGGCAAAAGATTTCCCTGAGGCGCGCAAACCGGCCTTTAAACTGCGAGTAGATTTTGGCGGTGACATCGGAATAAAGCAATCCAGCGCGCAAATTACTGATCTCTATGATAAAGAGTCATTACTTGGCAAACAGGTTGTCGGCGTGGTGAACCTTGCGCCCAAACAAATAGGCTCCTTTCTCTCTGAATGTTTGGTTACGGGGTTTTATCGCAGCGACGGCGCAGTGGTACTGGTCGCGCCTGATTCGGAAGTTGAGAATGGGAGAAGACTGGCTTAATCAACCATGGTGAAATTATTTTTTACGTGTAGTGGGAACAATAGATGTCAAACTCCATCGCTATTGCCGGCAACATAGGCGTTGGCAAAACAACGTTAACCCGTTTGCTGTTTGAGCGTTATGGCTGGAAAACTTATTATGAGCCGCAGGCCGCAAACCCGTATATTTTGGATTTTTACCGGGATATGCAGCGTTGGTCATTTCATTCACAGGTCTTTTTTTTGACTCGCCGTTTTCAAGATCATATTGCGATTCAACAGAGTAAAGAAGTCTGCATTCAGGATCGTTCGATTTATGAGGACGCTGAAATTTTTGCGCACAATTTGTTTATGCGGAAGCAAATGCCGCAACGCGATTATGAGACCTACCAAAATCTTTACGAGGCGATGGCAGCTTCTATTAAACGACCCGGACTGGTTGTCTATTTGAAAGCAAACACCTGGACTTTGATGACCAGAATCCAAAAACGGGGCAGAGACTATGAACGAAGCGTTGACCGTGAATATCTTGGGCAGCTAAATATTCTTTATGGCCGCTGGATTAAGAAAATTTCCCACGATTGGAACCTGTTGGTGGTGGATACCGATAATTTTGATATGCATGAAAATACCGATTGGCTTGAAGAAGTTTTGGAGGAGATCGGCAAACGAGTGAGTTTATTGAATTGACAAGAAAGGCATTAATTTTCGTTGGCTATAATATGCTGGCAATTTTTGTCATGCTTGTCTGCGCCGAAATCATAATACGAGTGTCAAAGCCGGAGATTGGTGAACATGGCACGACCAGGGAAATTATTTCAGATAGCCTTTACTATGAAACACATGGACTGAAGGCGCTGGCGCAAGGCAGGACAAATGGCGCTTTGGTTAGCGTTGATCAGTACGGTTTTAGAAACACAACAATTCCCGTTGATAAAGCCAAAAAATGTCGGTTGCTGATCGGCGACTCAGTCACTTTTGGAATTGGCGTTGAGGACAACGCAACATTTGGCGCTATTTTGAATGCGGCCATTGATTCAATAAATTTTGTCAACCCTTCCGCAAGTGTCTATAATATAGACAGTTACATTGATATTTTCAAAAAGCTGGTCGTGGATAATCCACACGGTTTGCAATATTCAGGGGTTGTGATTTTTTGGTGCTTGAATGATGTTTATTCAACCATTCCAGACCTGCAAATGCCGGGAGGGAAAATGCGCAGCATCTTTTCTGATTTTTTGACCGTTATTCGAATTCATAGCCGACTCTATCATTTTTTTAAAAAAATATTCTTTGATCGTCCTAAAACCTATTTTGAATTTGACCTGATTCCCTATAAAGAAGGCGGTTCTGATTTTCAGCAAGCCGTGCATAAAATCTGTATACTCAAGGAACTTTCTGAGCAAGCCGGTCTGATTTTTGATCTTGTCCTCGCGCCATACGAGCATCAACTTAGTCAGGGCAACTTTCTGCCGCAGGAGGTTTTCGGGAATGCCGTAAAAGCTTGTGGTGTTGAAGTCTATGATCCTTTTAAAAACAATAAGCTTAAGGGCTTTGCAGCGGAGGAATTTTATTTGTACGGCGACGGCATTCATTTTTCCGCTCTGGGTCATCGCGAATTTGCGCAGGCTCTGCTTCGGCAAGGCTTTAAATGATGCGTTTTTTTCTTGGTCGACTTGCCAATAACAAAGAGCGCTGTGTATTTAATTTGGACACAGAATTCACTTTTTGAGCGGTTCGTTATGGCATAGAAATAGCAATGGGTTTCATGTTCTGCGAATGAATGCAAACTTATCGTTCGTTCATGATAAAATCTCTTCGAATAAATAATGGGCTTTGAAATTTAGCCTCAATGTAACCTGAAAAATGTTTGCGAATAATAAGAAAGGGATATTTTATGAAAGCATCTGATCTGTTTGTCGAGGCTTTGGAAGCGGAAGGCGTTGAGTATATCTTTGGAATTCCCGGTGAAGAAAACCTTGATTTCCTCAACTCATTGCGCGGTTCTTCGATTAAATTAATTTTGACCCGGCATGAACAAGCCGCTGGATTTATGGCGACCACTTATGGTCGTTTAACAGGAAAAGCCGGCCTTTGCCTCTCCACGCTCGGACCAGGCGCGACCAATCTTGTCACCGCCGCCGCCTATGCCCAACTTGGCGCCATGCCCATGTTGATGATTACCGGACAAAAACCCATAAAAAGCAGCAAACAAGGTCATTTTCAGATTCTTGACGTGGTAAATATGATGCGACCGTTGACGAAATATACGCATCAAATTGTCAGTGGTGAAAACATCCCTTCACGCGTTCGTGAAGCGTTTCGGGTGGCGGAAGAAGAGCGTCCTGGCGCGGTTCATCTCGAGTTCCCGGAAGATGTGGCTGCGGAAGGCGCAGATTCAAGCGTTATTCTGAAAAGTAAATCGCGCCGACCCATCGCAGAGGAAAAAGCGATTCGGCAAGCCATTGATTTGATTGAAAAAGCAAAACATCCGTTGATATTGATCGGAGCCGGCGCAAACCGTAAAATTACATCGAAAATGTTGCGCCGTTTTATTGACAGTTTCGGCATTCCGTTTTTTAGCACGCAAATGGGCAAGGGTGTTGTGGATGAACGCGATCCGCTTTTTCTTGGCAACGCGGCATTGTCAGACAATGACTTCCTGCACCGCGCTATTAAAAAAGCGGATCTAATTATCAATGTCGGCCACGACGTAGTGGAAAAACCACCATTTTTTATGCGTGAAAACGGCCTCAAGGTAATTCATGTGAATTTTTTATCCGCTGAAGTTGATCCGGTATATTTTCCACAGGTTGAAGTCGTTGGCGATATTGCAAACAGCATTTGGCAATTTTGCGAGCGTTTGCAAAAATCGGCAAGCTGGGATTTTTCATATTTCATGCGCGTGCGCGATCATGTTGAGGCGCATTTGCTGGAAGGCGTTGATGATGAGCGCTTTCCAATTTATCCGCAGAGACTGGTTGCAGATGTTCGCAAAGCCATGCCGGCCAACGGCATTATCGCATTAGACAATGGTGTGTACAAAATTTGGTTTGCCAGAAATTATAAGGCGTATGAACCCAATACGGTTTTATTGGACAATGCGCTGGCAACGATGGGCGCGGGTTTGCCCTCGGCAATGGCCGCCAGTATCGTTTACCCAAACCGGCAAGTGATGGCAATATGCGGCGATGGAGGCTTTATGATGAATTCACAAGAATTGGAAACGGCTGTCCGTCTTAAAATGAATTTGGTGATACTGGTGCTGCGAGACGACGCTTACGGCATGATCAAATGGAAGCAGGCCGCGATGAAATTTGCCAATTATGGGCTTGATTACGGCAATCCGGATTTTGTGAAATATGCTGAAAGTTACGGAGCCGCCGGTCATCGCCTGGAAAGCGCCGATGCGCTGCTGCCTCTAGTGAAAAGTTGTTATGAAAAGCGCGGTGTGCATTTAATTGACGCGCCAATTGACTACTCGGAAAATGATCGAATTTTGAACCGGGAAATTAAAGAGAAAAGTAAGTTGGTTTAATTTTTTTTGCATGTTTGTTCTATTTTTCCGGTTTATCAGATTTTTTTTATCAGATTTTTGGCTTTATTTGAACTTGGAAGCTGTTGTGTTGGAGAGGTGCTTTAAAGACAAAAGGGGGTAGGGGCGAGCGGGAAAAAGTACAGTGGAGTAGACAAAGATAGATTTGTGTTTATGGTGGATTTTTTAAATCAGATAAGGAGGAATTAATGGCTGAGAAGACAGGCGGCGGGAGCAGGCTTTGGGGAGGTCTTATGCTGGTCTCCATCGCTGTTATTGCGTGGTTTACAAAACCGACGGCTCTGGCGTTCGGCCAAAATATTCTAAAGGATCTGACGTCAATGTTAGGCTATTTGATGCTGATGTCGCTGTTTGTTGAACGAACCATCGAAGTTTTTTTGTCAGCATGGCGCAGCGCGGGAGCTGACCAACTGGATCGTGAAATAACAGAAACGGGTAAGCGAATCGTCGAGAGCTCGGCAACTTCTTTGGATAATGGAGATCTGCCGCAGTTGAAGAAAGAATTGCGCTCGCTTGATATGAAACGAACGGAATACAGGGCTGATTCAAGATATATTTCGCAATGGCTTGGCTTGGGAATTGGCGTGTTGGTTGCGCTGGTTGGCGTTAGAACACTCGGCAATATTGTGGTTGTGTCCGGAGCGTCTGAATTGCAAGTTGGCATATTCGTAATTGTTGATATTGTGTTGACCGGAGCTGTGTTGGCGGGCGGTTCAGAGGCGATAAACAAAATCATGAAGGTGTACAACAGTTTTATGATTTCAACAGCTGAAAAGGCGAAATCATAACTTTTTGAACGGAACACAATTCAAGACGCGCTCAACAGAGCAAACCACCAAGCAGATCATGGATCTGGAAAGGAAGGGGATGCCAGATAATTTCGCTGGCGCCACAGGTTCGGGCTTTGCAGGCAAAACGTCTCTGGTTGCGAGGTCTGAGAGATTATTTTTTGTTTCCGATTAGTTTGTTTTTGACGTTTGTCGCATTCTTAAAAAGAAACGGGGCTCGCGTATTGGAGCCCCGCTCAAAGTGACTACATTGAGAACCACCTGCTGAACTTCACTAAAAACACGTTCACCGGATCTTCATCAAACAAATTATCTATCCCTTGCGAGAAAGAGAAGTGCCCGTCGCTGTCATCGCCGGTGCGTTCTTGCGTCCAAATCAAAAACGCCGTTGAGCCGGGTCGATATTGCCAACGAACGACCAGGTTTGAGCGAAATTGCCTGAACGAAAAGTTCGGGTTGCTTAACTCCGTGTTTATAGCGCCAATTGAATCGCTTGTTAATTTAAGTTGTTGGCCATCTTCTGTTTCAATAAGCGTAGCCTCCTCCTCTGAAAATTGATAATAGCGGTCGGAATAGTTGTTCGCTTTCGGAGCGACAATGCTTTTATATTCCGAATAACTGCCGGATGAAACAAAGGGCTGTCCATAATATTGGATGGAGAGGTTTGGTGTAATGCTATAGTCGAACCGAACTGTCACCGCAAAAGTTTTCTGTCGTAGTTCGCCAAAGATGAAGCGATCAGATGAGTTCTCAATTTCAATTTTATCAAGATATTGCGCATTGTTGCGGTTAAACGTATAGGATGGCCTTAGTGAAATTCGCATAGAATTAAGCGGTCGAAAACTGACATTAAAACGCATCGTGTTTCGCATCGATCCGCCATCATCGGCCCAGTTGTTGTTGGCGTCTAAGCGGACTTCCACCGGTTTACGGTTGTCTGAGTAAATGGTAATCCACTGGTTCCACCATCCTGTTCCTTTCAGGCCGGGCCCACCCCGCAGTTCACTTGTTGAAAGTATGTCTGTCTCACGACCGATTCCGGTATGGAATCCCCAGTAATTATTAAATTGGCCGCCGCCATTGATGTTGCCGCCGGTAAAAAGTGGTTGACGGTCAAAGTTCCAACCAGCCCACTGATTGAAATTCAGGTTCAGACGCCGAAAGATAAAGAAAGGATTATTAATTCGATATCCGGCCCATGTCCATTGCATTATGCGATCTGCCTGCTGTAGGAATCCCATATCGTTTAACTCCAGGCCGGGTGAGCGCCATATCATCCCGACTGAGCTGCGCCAGTTCCCTTTGCCGTTTCTACTGATATTGAGCAGGCCGCCATGTCCGGAGAGGGCGGTCAGGCTGGTGTCTAATTTGACATGTCTGGCGTCGGGGCGCTGGTAGTAACGTTGCGAAGATTCCTGAATATTGGTGATGGCCTCTTTGGAGCCGCGCACATTGCTAAAAGCGGTTTTTGCGGTAAAGGAATAGGTTTTGTCGTCCCATCTGTGCGTAAAGTCAAAACCGCCGCTGTAAGCCTTTTCCTTCATCCAATTTAAATTTGCCTCTTCCAGGTTGCGGTTCACTGCGGTGAAGATGCCGCCGAGCTGGGAATTGCCTTTATTATAGTCCTTTTGCAGGCGACCGACAAAATAATTTGTAAATGGTTCCACGGCCTCTTCGCTGCGCGCCCCATTGAAGTCAATTTGGGCCGTCTCTTTTTGCGTGATCGCATCCATAATGCCAATGGACCAACCGCTCTCGGTTTTACCGGTAAGTTTGACAGCGGTGGAAATGGAGGTGTTTTGTGGCTGTGTTGAAAATTCTCCGGCGTCAACTTCAGGGCTATGTTGTGGAGAGCGGCCTATTCTGCGGGAATAGAACAATCGATCACTTGAAGCTCCGCCGTCGCCAAACATGAGACGAGACTCAAAAATACTTCTCCCCTCCATAAAGAAAGGCCTTTTTTCCTGAAAAAAACTTTCGAAAGCTGTCAAATTGACTTCAGAAGGATCCGCTTCGACCTGGCCGAAATCAGGATTAATCGTAATATCCATGGTCAGGTTATTGGTGAGGCCTAATTTTGCGTCCAGGCCGCCTGAAAAAATTTGATCGCGTCCGGTTGCAAAAGGATTTCCGCTTTCTTTCGGGCTAAAGCGTGAGTTGGAAACTGCGTATGGCATCAATTCAATGCGTCGGGATGATTTTAGGTTTGGCAGTCCGCGCAATTCCCCAAAATAGCTAACCCATCCACCGGAATCTTTTGGAATGTACTGCCAAATGGAGCGTTCGCCCTTTCTAAAGATGTATCTTTTCACCTGAAGCCCCCAAACAGGCTCTTCTTCCGGGCTGAAACGAAGTTGACTCAGTGGAATGCGGATTTCAGCTGACCAGCCTTTATCGTCATGACTCACTTCCCCATACCAGACTGCGTCCCAATTTGAATCCCAGTTGTCGCCATCTTCTGAAACCGCCTCATCGCCCTGAACGCCGGCTGCATTCAAGGTAAATGAACGCGCAGTGCGCAAATCGTGATAGCTGTCAATGTTGACTTCCACCCAATCTCCTTCAAAAAGATCGCGTCGTGTGACACGTTTTTCGATTTTATCCGGTTCACTGTCAAGCGCGCGAATTGCGAGGTAGAAATTTTCCTGATCTACAAGAATTTTGAATTTGGTTTTTTCCGATGGAGCGGCTCCGTCATCAGGCTCCCATTGCGTGAATTCTCCCTGCCATTCCACCTGTGACCATGCTGCGTCATCAATTTGACCATCAATTGCAGGTGGGTGTGGATTAGGACTCTTGGCATAATAAGCTCTTTTTGATTGATCAGGTTTTCCCAGAATTGCTGTGCAGTTTGCAAGTATGACGAGAAAAATTAAATATCTAACCTTCATTTTGGGGATCCTTTAATAATGAATAACAAACTTTACTCTTGCGCGCTGGTCGAAAACGATAGAAACCAACTGCCTGTCGCTTTCGATGCGAGCCATTGATGGGGAAAGAGACCTGGGTTCGTTTTTCGTCGTGTATTTTTTAAAATAAATCCAAATGTTATGACACCCTTTTCGGGAAAAAGTTGTGTTTTCGTTTTTAGTTTAACCTAAAAAAATAACTTGTCTTGACGAATTATTTTTCATACTCTCTCTAAAAGAATTTATAAATGGCGCATCATTATGATAACGCAGGCCATCGAAGACTATCTGAAGATAATTTATAAACTGAGTTCCGGGCAGAATAACAAGTCGGTAAGTACAAACGCCGTTGCTGAGTGTATGAGCGTAACCCAGGCTTCTGTAACGGGTATGATGAAAAAGTTGTTCGATTTAAATTTGATCGATTACAAACGCTATCACGGGGTAACTCTGACTGAGGCTGGAGAAAAAATTGCCCTCGAAATTTTACGGCACCACCGATTGTTGGAATTATATCTTGCCGAGGCTCTGGGTTTCTCCTGGGATAAAGTTCATGCTGAAGCTGAAAAACTCGAACATCATATCTCTGAAGAGTTTGAAGAGAAAATAGCTGAATTATTAGGCCACCCTTTGTTTGATCCGCATGGCGCGCCGATTCCGACAAAAGACGGCTTTGTGCCGAAACGGAATCTTCAAACCTTAACGCTTGCGGCTGTCGGCTCCACCGTTTTCGTGCAACAAGTTATAGATGAAGAGCCGGAAGTCTTGCGTTATCTTGGCAACCTGGGCGTTTATCCCGGTTGTGAGATCAAAGTGCTTGGCAAGGCGCCGTTTTCCGGGCCTTTAAAAATTCAGATTGCGGGGGCTGAATACCATTTGGGCGAGAAATTGACCAATCAGATTTTTATTGAGGCGACTTAATTTAAAGAGGAGAGATCGTGGTTACATTTTTATTAGCTGCGTTTATTTTGATAAGTTTCGCCGGATTTGCGAAAAAGCTGTTTTCCGAAACCGGATTTTTTCGAAAGTGGCAGCGCGGCATATTGAGCGCGCAACGTGTTCTGCTCGAAGACGCTCTCAAATATTTATATGATCGCGAATACAATAATCACTTTTGTACGCTGAACAGCCTTGCGGGAGCGCTTTCAGTCAAGGCCGATGAAACAGCGATATTATTGGCTCGTTTAGAGACGTTAGGCTTGGTTCAGTCTCGCGGTGAGAACTTTATTTTGACTCTTGAAGGGCGTAAAGAGGCCTTGCGCATGCTACGCATTCATCGTTTGTGGGAACGATACCTTGCCGATGAAACGGGTCTTCCACAAACAGAGTGGCATAAACGCGCCGAAAAGCTTGAGCATGGCATGACATGGCAGGAAACCGAGGCTCTCGCAGCTGCAACCGGCAACCCAAGCTATGATCCGCACGGCGATCCAATCCCGACCGCGACCGGTAAAATTCCACCCAAAAAAGGCCTGCCACTAAATGAGCTTGTCGCCGATGATGTTGCGCGTATTTTGCACCTTGAAGATGAACCGAGCGCCGTGTTTGCGCAATTGGTCGCGGAAGGTTTGCATCCCGGACTTCAGGTTCGTCTGTTGGAAAAATCAGCCGCCAAAATTGTTTTTATTGCCCATGGGGAGGAAATTACTTTGGCGCCTGTAGTGGCGGTAAATGTTACCGTAGAAAAAAAATTCAAGACGCAGCAATTGTCGGAGCCTTATGAAACCCTGACTGCATTATCGCCGGGCGAAGAAGGAGAGGTGATTGGAATCTCGCGGAATTGTCGGGGGCAACAACGCCGCCGAATGCTCGATTTGGGCGTCATTCCGGGCACGGTTGTAAAAGTGGAGATGCGCAGCGCAGGCGGCGACCCGACAGCATATAATATCCGCGGCGCAAGCATTGCTTTGCGCAAACAACAGGCGGATTTCATTCGCATCAAAAGAATAAGAGAGGCTGCCTGATAATGGAAAACATTGAAAGTCACGCCTGCGCAACTTGTCCGGCGCATAATGTCGCCAACCTGAACAAGCTTGGCGTTAATATGGAAGGTCATGATTTTGTGATGGCCTTGGCTGGCAACCCGAATACCGGGAAAAGTACGGTTTTTAACGCTTTAACCGGGTTGCGGCAACATACTGGCAATTGGCCGGGCAAAACCGTAATTCGCGCGGAAGGCGGATTTGAATACAACGAAAAACGTTATAAAATTGTAGATCTTCCGGGAACGTACTCCTTACTTTCAACCAGCGCCGATGAAGAGGTGGCAAGAAATTTTATCTTGTTTGGTCAACCCGACGTAACCATTATTGTTGTCGATTCCTCCCGACTTGAGCGAAATTTAAATCTCGCCCTGCAAGTATTGGAAATCACTGATCGCGCGGTCTTGTGCCTGAATTTAATCGATGAAGCAAAACGTCATCAAATAGAAGTTGACGCCCGACAATTATCGCGGGAGCTAGGCGTTCCTGTTGCGCCGACCAGCGCTCGTAATAATCAAGGCATGAATGAGCTGTTGCAGGCGATCCATGAAGTCGCCACGGGCAGGTTTGTTTGTCAGCCGCATCGCATCAAAAGCAGCAACAGGGAGTTGCATACGGCCGTTGAGCGTCTGGCAAAATCAGTTGAAGCGCAATTTCCTGGTTTGAGGAATGCGCGCTGGGTCGCGCTTCGTTTACTTGAAGGCGATGTCCGAATTATTGAAGCCGTAAAAACAGGGGAGCTCGCAGCTTTGGTTCAACCATCGGCGACGGCTCCCCCTGCATCTGGTGAAAACTTGATCAAGCAATGACCGAGATGCTATTGTCAGTGAGATTATTTTTTAACCGGCGCGTTTGGTTGTTCCGCAGGGAGAAGCGCGCCAATTTGTTTTACCCGCAACTTTCTGAGCGCTAATATTAGAAAGCCAACCGAAGTTCCATGAATAACACAGAAAACAGACCTCAAAATTTGCTTGATGAAGCAACCTTTCTACGCTGGGAAGTCGGCGATAATTTGCATGATGCGCTGCTGGAATCTATCTATGAAGACGCCGCGCAAATTGCTGATCGCGTAGTTCTCAGGAATACTGAAAAAATCCGTTTTAACTGGGAACGCCAGTTGGATCAGGCTTTGACCAGTCGTGTCTTTGGATTCCCACTGATGATCCTGATGCTGGCTGTGGTCTTCTGGTTAACAATTTCAGGTGCAAATGTGCCTTCCGGTCTGCTCGCAGCCTTATTGGTAGATACGCTGCATCCTTTGCTTAAAAACTTTTTTGTCGAAATCGGTTTTCCCTGGTGGTTAACCGGACTGCTGTTCGATGGCGTCTATCTCTCTATGGCGTGGGTCATTAGTGTAATGCTGCCGCCGATGGCGATTTTTTTCCCGCTTTTCACCCTGCTTGAAGATTTTGGATATTTGCCGCGCGTGGCATTTAATCTGGATGGTTTATTCAAACGCGCCGGCGCGCATGGCAAGCAGGCATTATCTATGGCAATGGGTTATGGCTGCAACGCCGCAGGCATTATAGCCACGCGAATTATCGATAGTCCGCGTGAGCGTTTGATTGCAATCATTACAAATAATTTCTCGTTATGCAATGGTCGTTGGCCAACGCAAATTTTAATTGCCACCTTATTTATAGGCTCGCTTGCGCCTCCCGCCTGGGCTGGCTTTGTATCGGCTGGCGCTGTTGTCGGCGTAGCCTTATTTGGCATATTTCTAACATTTCTCACTTCATGGATTTTATCGAAAACAGCGCTCAGGGGAGAAGTTTCATCATTTAGTTTGGAATTGCCGCCCTATCGTCCGCCGCGTATTTTGCAAACGCTCTATACTTCACTGATTGACCGAACAATTTTCGTCTTATGGCGCGCTGTCGTATTTGCTGTTCCGGCGGGAGCGCTTATTTGGCTACTTGCAAATATCTCCCTGTCAGGCGACAGCATAGCTGAACATCTGATAACTTTTATGAATCCATTAGGCGCTCTGATTGGACTCAACGGCGTAATTTTGTTGGCTTATGTCATTGCAATTCCCGCCAATGAAATTGTCATTCCCACCATACTCATGCTGACGGTTTTAAGCGCCAGGATGTCGGGTCTGGGCGAAGGGACGGGCATTATGTTTGAGCTGGACGATGTTGAAGCTTACAATAGTATATTTAACGCTGGCGGCTGGACGCTGCTGACGGCAATTAACCTGATGCTGTTTAGTCTTGTGCATAATCCATGTTCCACTGCCATCTATACCATTTATAAAGAAACGGGCAGCGTCAAATGGACTGTGGTCTCATCTCTGCTCCCGGTGATAATGGGGCTGCTTATCTGTTTCGCTGTCGCGCAAATTTGGGCGTTGGTTTAGCGCCGGTTCTCGTAGTTTGAAAGCAATCCGGAGAAGATGACCGACTCATAATTTGTAGAAAAACATTGGATCGCCCTGAAACTTCTCACGCCGCCCGGGCAGATCGTTTTCCTTGAAATTCACCTCCAACGCAACAACCTGCTTCATCATTTACATCCCGTTTCCATATCGTTTCTTTGATTCGAGTATCTTTCGTATTGCCACTATAAAGAGCTGACTCGCCAAACGATCTCTTTGCTGACCGTGTTCGGTAATAAAAGATCCAAATCTACTTGTTTGGCCTGACACAGAAGGCGGTTTTCCTTGCTTTGAAACGGAGAGCTATCAGGCAGACCCCGGACTGATTTACGGCATGCAGCGCTGTGATGAGATTTGTTGAACTGTATATCAAACCTCCGGGCAATTGCCTGTAAGGCGACCCCTGCCTTCATTTTTTAAAAAGCGCGTCATTATCAAAAGTATCTTCCCGACAAAAAATCTGCTAAATGTTTCAACATCATCGTCCGATGTTAAGATTGTTAAACAAATTTAACTCCGGGTTAAGGTTTCCGATAATATGAAGTCATAGCCTGGAAGGTATTATTTGAAACTTCATTGCAATTAAACAAAGGTCTGACAATGAAAAATACCATGTGGCTTAAAAGTTCTGAAGTAACCAACAAGCTGGATATTAGCCTGAGACAACTTTATTACTGGGAATTAAAAGGCGTTGTCACACCACGCATGATTACAATGGGTTCGAGAGAATTTAAGCGCTACTCGAATCGTGATTTTGAACGGCTTCGTCAAATAAAGAATTTTTTGGATGAAGGATATACCTTGACAAGCGCCGTTCAACGTGTTGAAATAAATGTATAAAGGAGGGGGCGTATGAGCGCTGAAGCAGCGCTTGTTTTTGTATTTGGAGCATTCCTGGGAAGCTTTCTAAATGTTTGCATTTACAGGTTGCCACGCAAAGAATCCATTATATGGCCTGGCTCCAAATGCCCGGCTTGCGCAGCCCCTGTTCCACTTTGGCTTAACGTTCCAATTATTAGTTACTTGTTGCTTCGAGGTCGATGTTCGAAGTGCAATATTAAGATTTCGCCCCAATATTTGGTTGTTGAAGTTTTGAGCGCTATATTTTTGGTTTTTGTTTGGCGTCAGTACAGCTTTAGTATAACTTTTATTCAGTATTCGGTGTTGATCTTGCTTCTATTGACTATCAGCTTCATCGATATACGCACCAAACTTATATTAAATGTCCTTACAGTTCCCGGACTTATTATCGGTTTGGCGCTATCTCCCTTTTCCACTGAAATATCACTCCTGCAGTCGATGCTTGGCGTATTGGTCGGCGGCGGCTTTTTGTGGGCAATTGGCATCTCCGGTGAAATGGTTTTCAAGCAGGAAAGCATGGGCGGCGGTGATGTGAAGCTTGGCGCCATGATCGGCGCATTTCTGGGCCCCAAAGTTGTCATTGCTTTATTTCTGGCTTTCTTTTTGGCGTTGCCGGTCATCGCCGTTGGCCTGGGTTTCCGCAAACTCCAATTTGGCAGTAAAGTGCCGTTTGGCCCCTTTATTTCACTTGGCTCTCTCCTGATACTGTTTCTTGGCCCTTTCTTATTGCAAAAATATATGGAAGTAATGGGCGTTGTTGGGCAAGGAAGGATACTTTGATAACAGCCATCAAAGAAATGCAGTGTGGAAAAAAGCTCACTAAGCGCCAGAAGGAAGTCGGTTGGTTGATTGCCTTTTGCGATGTCACCACAAACGGGCAAAACGATCAATTGCGTTCAGCTCATGCTATTGCAAGCTGTGAAATCAAAACGCCGCTTCGTTCCATGAAAGCAGCCATCGCTGCATTGCTTGACCGTGATTTTGGAGATTGGTCGGTTCAACAGCGCCGGCGCCTTGTGAAATCGTTAAAAATGATATTTCAAGGTTACAGCGGCTTATCGTCGATATTCCTAATGTCTCCAAATTTGATAAAGGCGTTAAGTTTATTGATCGGCGCAAAGAAATTTCACTCGATTTCCTGCTCAACAAAGTTATCTCTTTATTTCAAAATTACGCGTCAACCAAAAGCATACGTATTGAAAGCAGAACGCCAAAGCCAATGCAGCGTTTTCGGGGGAACCGTGACAAGCTGCAACAGGCAATGGTAAATTTGATTGAAAATGCGATCAAATACGCTCTGCCAAATGGCAGCGTTGAGATAGGAGCAAGTTTAGAAAAAAAATTTTTGCGTTTTTGGGTAAAGGATACAGAGGTTGGGATTCCCGAAGCAGATTTTGAACGTGTTTTCGAGAAATTTCAGCAACTGAATAATTACCCTGATCATAGAGAGAGAGGCTATGGATTGGGCCTGAGTATCACTAGCGAAATTGTCACTGCAGCCGGGGGAAAATTTGAGGCTGAAAGCCATGTCGGCGATGGCAGTGCGTTCTATGTGACAATACCGGTCTAAACCAAATGCCAAAAAAAGTTCTTATTATTGAAGATTACAGCATTTTTGCCGAAATCTTCAATATGCGGTTGCAGGCAATGAGCCTCAAAGTCATTACAGCTAACGATGGACATAAGGGTTTGAAGCGGGCCAGAAAAGAGGCCCCTGACCTGATTTACTGGATGTTCAGTTGCCAAAGATGAATGACTTTAAGGTAAGTCGCCTGCTAAAATTCGACTCACGCTTCAAGGATATTCCAATTATTATGTTGACATCACGGGAAAACAAGCGGCAAGAGCAATTGGGTATTGAAGAAGGCGCAGACCACTACGTCTACCAGTCGGATGACACCGGTAAACTACTGAGATTTATTAACCAGCACCTAAAATCAAGTTGTTAATAAAATGGGACTATTTTCGAAAAAATCCAAGGATGAAGCGCTTAATGACAAGTGCTCGGATGACCAAAAGTTAGTAGAAAAATCGCTTGAAATTGCAGCGGGAATGGGAATTGGGCTTTATGGTAGTGATGATGCTGAATTAAAGCGACGTCTGTCCATACGTTTACGCCGCTAAATTTGCCTGAGGTAACAAAGGCATAGGCGGCGAGTTGTCTACTTTGATAGCGGAAGAAGATCGAGAGTTTGGCAAGCTTCTATTGGGGCAAAGCCTGGTTACGGAAATGAAACTCAATGGTATTTTCGAGAATAAAGAAAATAGTGGGGAAGAACTTGCGCTGATTCTGATCAGTGAAGTTATTGCAGACAGTAAAGCAGTTTACAGTTGCTTTGTCGGATTGTTGGAAATTCCCGTCATTGAGCTGGAAAATCACACTATCGATTCTTCCGTTCTTGAGGTCGTTCCTCAGAAACTTGCGCGGCGGTATAGAGTTCTGCCGCTATTTAAGATTGAAAAAAATTTGTCCATTGTCATGGCAAATTCAGGGAATCTGTATGCCATCACAGAGAAACCGGCTATGAAATTGAACCGGCGATTTGTGTAGAAAATGATATCCTGAGTTCAATCAATCTATATTCCAAGTCTTCCGAAGAGCTAGACGCTCATTCCGATGCAGTTATCCAAAACATCGAGAGCCGGAAACCGAAGAAGGAAAAAGAGAATGCCTCTGCCGAGCGACTCAAAAAGCTGAGCGCGGCGACGTCTGTTGTCAAGCTTGTCGATTTGATAATTGCATAGGCGATAAATATTCTCCCGACGTAGGCTGCGTCTCCTGTAAAAAAACCGGTTGCCAAAGTCGTCTCGACGTCTATAAAATTGTGATAATGGATGATGAAATCCGCAACCTGGTTCTTAGACTTAGCTGCGCTTCTGCTTCACAGAGCAAAAAGATGGCGCCTGCAAATGGTGTGATGAGTTTACGGCAAGACGCCCTGCGTCGAGCCTGCAATGGTTTTACCCGCCTTGAGAGGTTGCGCGCGTAATGAACGCCGACGGAAGTCAGTTCGGGTGAATTTAGTTCGATTTATCCATTTTTTGAGCCTAACTCCAAGCCCCCCTAATCGCTCCATTAAAACAATTTTGAAATGGGTTTGCATAATCAATTTCAAGCGTTGGTTGGCGCCGTCCTTTGTCTCAACAAAATCAAGTCAATGAAAAACTAACAACTGATTGTCATCTGCCGATAAAAGTGACAGAGATAAATTGGTGTCTGTTTCACATCAATTGCTGTGTGAAGCATTTCCTTCGGGTGTTTTTATCAATGCTTTGAAGCAAAGAGACGCTTTGTCGGGTGTCAGTTCGTCCAGACTTCCCGGATTTAGTTGCGAATTAGTAAAGACGAAGTAACGGTTATTATGGAAAAAAGACCTTCATTGCTGGTGGTTGATGATGAGCAAGACTTTGTTCAGACAATTGGTGAAATTTTAATCAGGTTCGAATATGATGTTCAAACTTCCAACTCAGGATTTGAAGCGTTGCAAATGCTCAGTCTACAATCCTATGATGTTGTCCTTCTCGATTTAAGTATGTCGCTGATTAGTGGAATTGACACACTGAAACGAATGCACAAAATAGATCAATCGTTGCCCGTGATCATTTTGACTGCGGATGATCGGGTTGGTTCCGTGGTGGAAGCAATGAAGGTGGGGGCGTATGATTATTTATCCAAACCTCTTGAGTTGAAAAAGCTTGAAACCACAATAAAAAACGCCCTTTTAACCAGAGAATTGCGCAGTGAAGTTGTATCTTCGGGCAGTCAGTTTAAAAGTAAATATGGGTTAGCGCAGATAATTGGCAAAAGCGAGAAAATACAAGATGTTCTCCGAGCATTTGAAAGGGTGGCAAACACGGATGTCACGGTTTCCATTCGAGGGGAAAGCGGCGTTGGCAAAGAGCATTTTGCGCGGGCTATTCATTTCAATAGTCAGAGAAAGCGCGGTCCATTTGTAGCGGTTAACTGCGCCGCAATTCCTGAAAATTTGCTTGAAAACGAACTGTTCGGTCATGAAAAAGGCTCCTTGAACGGCGTGGCGACCAGGCGCGAAGGGAAATTTGAGCAAGCCAACGGAGGCTCTATTTTTCTTAATGAAATCGGTGAGCTGCCGCTATCAATCCAGGGGAAAATCTTGCAGGTTTTCCAGGAACGCCGTTTTCAACGCGTCGGCAGTTCGGAAATGGTCGAACTCGATGTCAGAGTGATTTCTGCGACAAGTAAAAATCTTGAAGAACAAATGGCGCAAGGTCGTTTCCGCGAGGATCTTTATTATCGCATCAGTGTCTATCCGCTGGTATTGCCGCCGTTGCGCAAAAGGAAAGTGGACATCCCTTTATTAGCGGCCTTTTTCAAGGAGAAATTTAACAAAGAATATCGCCATAAAGTTAAAGGCATTCAGCCGCAAACCATGGACTATCTCATGGATTATGATTGGCCGGGCAACATTCGCGAGCTTGAAAATATACTGGAACATTCATTCCTTAATGCCGGCGGCAATGTGTTGACCCCGGAACATTTACCGATTACCATAACATCCGGCCTGGATAATTCGGACTGTATTGATGAAAAACTGGGTTTAAAAAAAGTTGTTTTTTTGAACAAGAGAATTGTGCCCTTAAAAGAAGTTGAGCGGGAGGTTTTGATGCATGCTTTGCAGCTAACCAATTTTAACATGTCAACAGCGGCAAATCAATTGGGAATTGGTCGGACTACATTGTATCGTAAGCTTGAAAAATATAGAATTAACCATAATAAATAACTCCTAACAGGTGTCAGAAATGCCCGTATATAAATATACCGCAATTACAGATCAGGGAATTGAAACCAGTGATGAAATCGAAGCGCCAGATGTTGGAGCGGTTGCAACAAAACTTGAGAGGCTGAACTATTTGCCTGTCGACATTAGAGAAAAACGAAAAGGGTTAGAAATGAAACTTTTTTCCAAAAGTAAAAAGGTCAAGAGTGAAGAAATTATTGTTTTCACAAAACAGCTTGTTACGCTCTTGAAGGCGGGCGTCCCACTTTTATCTTGCCTGGAGGCTTTGATGGATCAGGCTGAAAACCCCGCCATGAAAAAAATCATCCAGAATATCTATTTTGATATTGAAGGTGGTCTGAGCTTTTCTGGATCTTTAAGAAAATACCCGTCGGCTTTTTCGGAGTTATATGTGAATTCAATTATGGCTGGTGAAGCTGGCGGCGCGCTTGATGATATTTTGCAGCGACTATCTGATTTAATGGAGCATGACAACGCAACGCAAGCAAAAATAAAAGCAGCCATGCGCTATCCAATGATTGTTGTGATCTCGCTGGTTGTCGCCTTCGTGGCGCTGATGATGTTGGTGGTGCCTAATTTTATTGATTTGTTTCGTCAGCTTAAAGTCGATTTGCCGGCGCCAACTCGTATTCTGATTGGCCTTCATGGCATTATTGCCAATTATTGGTATTGGTTACTTGCCGCAATTGCGTTGACTTATTTTGGGTTTAAAAAATATATCTCACTGGAAAAAGGAGCGATGGTCTGGGATAAATTTAAAATCTCTATGCCGATGTTCGGAGATTTGAATATGAAAACCGCCATGTCGCGCTTTACGCGAATGTTTGAAACATTGAATAGCAGCGGTTTACCAATTCTGCAAGCGCTTGAAATTACCGCCAAAACAGTGGGCAACCGGATCATTCAAAGAGAAATTGAACTTTTGGCGGTGGGGGTTTTACAAGGGCAAGGCCTGGGGCAAACATTGGGAGATGGCAAGGTCTTTCCACCCATGGTAATCCGTATGATTTCAATCGGAGAAAAGTCCGGTTCTCTTGATAGCATGCTGCTCAACGTCTCTCGACACTACGATACAGAAGTTGAATATGCTGTGCAAAGACTTACGTCCATGATCGAGCCGGTGTTGACGGTTGCAATGGGTGTAATTGTGCTATTTCTTGCGATGGCGATTTTCCTGCCAATGTGGGATCTGACAAAAATTGCCGGTTAATAATTTACCAGCGCTCAAAATGAAGAAATTGGCGACATAACCTTCCTGTATTTGCTTTGAAGCAACGTTGCGACTGGTCAGATTGTTATCTTCTAATGTTGGCATCCTCTTTTGGAGGGCGCCAACATTAGCGTTGTGGCTACCTCCACAATTGAATGCCGGATTTAAATCGGTTAAAATTTATATTTGCTTTGCTTTATTACGCATGCGTGTTGTTTGACGAAGACAAGCCGCTTAATAAGTTCCTCCAATCCAATTTTTGATAACTCCCGGTTTAATTGGAAGCGCAATAAAAACTAGCGCCAAGCCACGTTTTTCTTCCAGAATATCGTATTCGGTAATGCGGAAGTTGTTGTTTTTCTAAACGCCTGTTTAAGACATCAGGGTATGACAACCGCAAAATGAGAAAACGATTGTCAGAGCTTTAGCCGAAGATGTTGTGATGGTATAAAGCACAACACCAGATGCCGGTTTGGATGCCTGCGCCATCGTTTTTGCCCGGATTCATTGTCTTCGTCTTTCATTGCGAGGCAGATCCGTTTGCAGCGCCACAATCTTTTTTCAAAGTCTCACTACAGAGCTGCTTGAGTTAAGTCGCAAGAAAGAAACGGGCACTCTTTAATTCAAATTGCCATGAGGCCTAATATAGGTGGAAAAGCGCGCTTATTTACCGCAACGGGACAACTTTTTTACTTTGGAACAAGCAGTAAAAAAGGACATTTCCATTTTGGAACAGTGTGCAAATATGAAACAGTCTTGACCTTACTTGCAATAAAAGTATATACTTACGGGCTGTTTTAATTTTTGACTCAGTGTGTATATCGCCTCAGAGCCAGATAAATAGACTTTAGATGGTTTAGAATTATTATAGACCTCCGATATAAGGTTAGGTAAAACAAATAATTAATGTGCGAGAATTTATTTCTGGCGCCCTCGTAACTTAAGTTTGCCAAAGCTGCTTGAGGCGAGGAGTTGAAATGTTTAAGAATGCTTACTGTGGAGGTTTGCAAATGAAGAATCAAGGTGGTTTTACACTCATCGAATTAATTATGGTTATTGTTATTCTGGGCATACTTGCAGCGATTGCGGTTCCGCAATTTGTTAATTTGAGCGACACCGCTCAGGCGGCGCAATGTAAGTCTAATCAGGCTTCAGTTGAAGCGGCAGTTTCTATTGTTTACGCGGAAGGCGCGGCCACAGGAACAGCTGTTTTCCCGCCTGCGCTCGCTGATACGATGTTTCAGGGTCGTAAAATTCCTAGTTGCCCGGTTGATCGCGACAACATTGCTTACGATGACTCAGACGGTTCCGCGTCTTGCCCTAACTCTATCTCGGAACACACCCGTTTTCAATAGAACAGGTTTAGAAGTTGTCGGAGTGAACAGCAATACTAATCCGTTCACTCCGACTATTTGTTTTGAGTTTGAATGTGAAAATCGTCGTGACCTGTTTGATGAGGAGTCACCCAAATGGTTAAAGAAGGCGATTGTACCAACATTCGATTAGTTTAATGATTTTTGACCCATTGGATGTTTTGCCTCGCAGGGATATTTGTTTAAGTCATGTAGCAGGTGCGCCGATATATGAAGCAGGCGGCAGCGCAGATCCGGATGATAAGAAAAGTAACTGATTGCAGTAACTTGAAGGGGCGTATGAATAGGTTGTCACTAAAAAAAACTTTGTTTGACTGCGTGCATAAAACAATAGCAACCCCGTTGAGTCGGCAATCTGGATTCACACTTATCGAAACAGTTATAACCATCACAATACTTGGTATCTTATCAATAGTGGTGGTTTCGAATTTTGAATCTTCCAGCGCTGAACTACAAAAAGACGCCTCAATTCGAAAAATAGCCTCAGATTTGAGGTATGCCCGCGACATGGCCATGACAAGCGGAACTGGCGTGAGTTTTGTTGTTGATCAGGCTAATAATAGTTATTCAATACTTTGGGACGGTGGAGCATATATGAAAAATCCTGTAACCGGTTCAAACTTTGTCGTGGAGCTTGGTAAACGTGAGTTTAGCGCTGTTTCCATAACGGCAACAGGTTTTTCCGGCGGCATATTGAATTTTTCCCCGAGTGGTTTGCCTACGGATAATGGAAGTGGTTTTGCAGGCCAGCGCACGCTGCTGACCATAAATAACAAATCAACTATTTCTGTTGTTGGCGGCACAGGTTTAGTGCGTGTGCTTACAAATTAAATGAAAAAGAATTTACTAAAATCTCAGCATGGCATGACCTTAATTGAGTTGGTAATTGTAATGGTGATTACCGGAATCCTCGCAGGATTTGTGGGCAAAGTTATTTATTACCAAATAAATACATACGATATCGTAAGCCGCAGGAAACAAGGCAGTCAAAATGTGCGTTTTGCCGGGGCTTTGATGGCAAGAGAAATTCGAGCGATCAGTTCACCCGATAATATTTTTCAGGCAATGTCTGATTCCATGCGTTTTAAAGTGTTGAGCGGCGAGGAAATCAGCTATCAACTGATAAGCAATAATCTCTATCGAAACGGGGAGCTTCTTGCTGAAAATCTTTCGAATTTTTCTTTTGCCTACTTTGACAATGAGGGAGCGCCATTTGAGTTGCCAATTGATGATTTTACCAGAATTCAACGCATTGATTTCGGGTTGGAGACAAAAGTTGGAAGCCAGACAAGTCAGTCAAAATTTCGTGTTCTACCCAGAAACTTCAGGAGCCTTTAATAGCCTCGCAAACTATCACTGCAATGATAGTGAATTTGTATAAAGTGTTTTATTTGTAGAGTTTAACTGTTTATTTGTGTGATTTGTTTACTTTATTGCGATCCGGGGAAGCAGAATTATTTTTTTCGACTTTTTACGGACGCGTTATTATCGAATTATGAATAGAAAAAAAGAATTTTGTTTCGCGAAAAATCAAAGTGGTCAAACGCTTATAGAGTTAATTCTGGTAATTCTCTTTTTAAGTGTAGCAATATTGTCCGCTATGGCAATGATGTCTAATAGCCTTACCGGCGGCGTAAAAACTGAACTGTTAAGCAAGGCCACTGATTTGGCAAATGAGAAAATGGAACAAGTTTTGACGGGTAAAAATAGTAAAGGGTACGACTCGATTTCCAACAACAACTATGCCGATGAACAAGATGTTAACGGTCTTTCCGGTTTTTCCAGCTCCGTTTTGGTTACTACTTACGATACTTATAAAGAAGTAGAGATTACTGTTAATCATCCTGAGACTAACAGCGTGACATTGACTGCTTTTCTTACAAACTATTAATAGACCCTATCGTGGAATTGATTATGAAACGTTTTAGTGCACAATTAATGAATCAGTGGGAAAAGCTGAAAGTCGATGAGAACGGCGTTTCATTGATAATGGCAATTGTAGCCGGGATGTTTTTGTCTCTAATTGGTTATGTAACTGTTTCAATGGTGGTGGTGGACTCGAAGTCCGGCGCCGCATATTTACAATCAACGCGGGCATTTTGGCTGGCTGAAAGCGGAATCGAACTTGGCGCCAGATGGTTGCGTTACGAAATTCCACCGCCAGGTGGAAAGGAGCCATTTGTTCAATACGATGCATTGCAAGCCGGTTTGGGCTCATTTACGGTTACAATAGATCCAGATGATGGCAACCCAGCCACATATTTGAAAAAGTATAAGATTATATCGGTCGGGACGGTTGATAATTTTTCACGCAAGCTCGAAGTTGAAATGGAAATGACAACTTTCAGTAAGTACATCTATGTCACTGCTGACGAAGGCAACTCAGTCTGGTTTAATACGGGGGATGTGCTGGAAGGCCCAGTGCATAGCAATGACTTGATTTTCATTAAAAACAATCCGGTTTTTATGGGAAAAGTGACAAGTAGTGCGAATTCTTTCAACCAAGGGCCTGCATATGCATATAATCCTGATTTTCAAAAAGGTTATCAGCTAGGCGTCCCAGAGGTCATTTTTCCAACTGAAGAGGAGGCACTGAATAGTTATTGGGCTACAAATACAGAGACACCTCTATTAACAATTGACGCCACAGGTAATAAATACGCAGAAATTAAGTTTAATTCTGATGGAACACTCACCTATAATCTATGGAAGTACAAGAATAAAAGGAAAAAAAAGAAGATTTACTATAAAAAAAATGTGCAAATGAATATCGGAGATCTAGGTGGTTTAATTTATATTGATGGAAATGTCTCAATAGAAGGCGTTTTAAAAGGAAGTGTGACCATTTTTTCCACTGGCGATATGAACCTTATCGATGACGTAGTTTATGCCTGTTCAGATAATGCCGGCAAACCGTCAGACGATTGTGCGGATATGCTTGGGTTGATCTCATCAAAGGGTATAGAGGTTCGTGACACTGAAGCTAATCGGGACAATATTATCATAAATGCAGCTATGCTTGCGCTTGATCAGTCATTTTTCGTTGAAGGTTACTATCGCGGCGCCCCACGGGGGGATTTAACAATATGGGGTTCCCTAAGTCAGAAGCAGCGGGGGGTGGTCGGTACCCATGGCAACTTCAAAACAGGATATTATAAGGATTATCATTTTGACACCAGGTTCTCCAGCTCTAAACCGCCTTACTATCCGGGAACAGGTCAATATCACTTTAATTACTGGAAAGAATTTGACTGAAGTTGATGATTGAGGGAATAAAAATGCAGCGCTCAGCTACTGGCGATGTCTAGATTGGTAACACTGAAATTGTTTTAGTTAAATAAAGTCAATCACAAAATAACACAGGGTTCACTTTATTCGGAATCGGTACATTACATACGCAACGCATTTGATAAGGCTGCCAACCCCTTGTTAGGTATAACAAGATGATTTGAGAGTTCAAAATGTCAATTTTTATATTTATTGGAGCTGTTTTTTTGGTTTTTAGTATCCTTTTTTATTCCAGGCCGAACGTAATTATTAAGATGAATAAGTTCGCCAATAAAATGGTATTTGCCGATTATCAATCGCTTGCCTATCGAAAAATCACCGCTGTTGTTTTGTTCCTGGTAAGTCTTTTAATGTTCTATGTTGGAATGATGTTATAAATAAAGGGCTCTCCTTTTTGTGTTTGACTGGTGTTTGTAAGATAAACGCTGCGCAAGCAACTGGCATAGAGCGCGTCGCTCTGGTCTGTGGAAAACCTGATTTATAATAACTCAGGCCTCGCCATTTTTTTGTGGATTTAATAATGATAGCTTGACTGTGAGACAATCTTAAAAATAAGATGCGGTCATGGATGATTTTGTGTTTTATCTATTGTGATTTTTTAGCCGTTTGCTAAGACAGCTTTTTAAAAGTTACAATAAATTCAATGGCATTGCTGCGGTTGGCTTTTTATATTTGCCCCTTTCGTTATCAGCTTGCACACTTCATAAGGTTGCGGATTTACACAACGACAATTGTACTATGCAGATAATTGGTAAAGAGTGATGTTGTTTTTCAAAAGATACGCTCCAAGAAAAATGTCAGTTAAAGCAACCAATGAGCTCGAATATACACGTCAGGGATGATTTTTTTTAAGCGGATGTCAATGGAATGGATTTTGCCTTTGTGGGGGAAAATCTCAAAAGTGCATTTCTTTTCATTTTCTTGTATAAATAAGTCCATTGCTTCTCTATTCGAAACGAAAAGCGCGAAACTACGGGATAGTTTTTAGTTAAAGGATTAAATTTTATGAAGTTAAAAAAGCCGAATAGTCTGGACAAAATTCGTTTAATTTTCTTTTCAACAGACGAAACCGATTTACGGCAATTTGAATTCAGCCTGCGACGCATTTTTTTTACATTGCTGTTTGTGGGTGGAATATGTGGAACCATCTTTATGACATCTGTTGCAATTAGTAACAGTCTGTCTCAAAGTGATACAAATATTTCACTTAGTAAGACCAATAAGTACCTTACCAGCAAGCTGAAACGTCTTCAAGGCGACTTTGAAAAACTGAATCATAAACTGGTTAATTTAGAGGAAGACACTGAAGATCTTGAGGTTTTGGTTGGCCTAAAATCAGAAAAAATAGAAGTAGGGGGGTCGGATAAAAGCGTTATAAGCAAAAAAAATATTGTAATGGCGTCAATGCCGGTTGACTATGAGTATAGCTCTGATAAAATGGACGAATACCTTGATATGCTCGAAAATCGCATTGGTCGCGCCACTTCTGTGCAAAACGTTATTGAAGAAAAATTCCTGCATACCCAAAAGAAAATTAAGCATATTCCATCGATTCGGCCTGTTTTTGGAGCTAAAATAACAGATCGTTTTGGCATTCGAAAAGATCCGTTTGTAGAGCGGGTCAAACATCACAACGGCATCGATTTATCAGCCCGTTATGGAACGAAAATTTATTCAGCAGCGGCTGGCGTAGTCGAATTTACACGAGATCGCTATCGCTTAAACCGCGGTTACGGTAAAGTGGTTATCGTGAATCATGGATATGGTTATAAAACATTGTACGGCCACCTTTCTGATATCAATGTGAAGGTCGGACAAAAGGTTGATCGTTGGCAGTTAATTGGTTTATCTGGCGACACTGGCCGGGCAACCGGCCCGCATTTGCATTACGAGGTTTGGCTGGAAGGGAAGTCGCAAAACCCGGAAGACTATATACTAGACTGATCTTAGTGAAATCAAAGGGAGCTGTTGGCTCCCTTTTTTGTTTCTATCCTTGATTATTCTTTGTATGGCTTTCGGTTGCAAATAATATCAGCAAGAGCAGGTTTGGGTGTGATTTCTTCGGCTATTCAACATTTACTATTTCCCCCCAAAAAAGTTAACCTGAATTCGAGGTGAGAACATTGCCAATTGCTTATGAGGTTGCGCGCTTTTCTAACCAATAAAAAAAGGCGCGCATTTCAGCCGAAACCAGTAATAGAAGTCCGATAAATTGATTGGCAAAAAAAATATTTTTACGGTGTTTTCTGAAATAGTCATAAAATGATCGATGCGATGTAAATATCATGTTGGTTCGGTTTTTATAGACACTCGCTCCTTTTCGATGAATGGCCTGCGCCGACGGCTCAAACAGTATTTTATGGCCTGCGCCGGTCACCCGATAGCACCAATCGACATCACTGAAAAACATAAAAAAAGTCTCGTCCCAATAACCAATATCGATCAACAGCTTTCGTGAAAACAACAAAAAAGCTCCCTGCGGCTGCTCGACATACATTTTTTCTTCATGGCTGAAAGCCCCCATTTTCCAATGGTTCAATATTTGACTCTGGGGGAAAAGGCGACTTAATCCTGAAATTTCCAACAACAGGTCTCGTCTACGTGGAAAATGTCTGCAAGATTTTTGAATTGTGCCATTGATATTAATCAGTTGCGGCGCAATTACACCAACTTTATTATCGCTCTGCAAGCCGTCTATTAAAATAGAGACGCAGGGTGTTTTTAATTGAGTGTCAGGATTTAAAATTAGGATAAAGTCCCCCGTACATCTAGTTAGAGCCTGATTTAAGGCCTTTGTAAAACCAAGGTTGTCAAGGTTTTGAAAAAAAAGCACATTAAATCTGGTTGAGGAGGGTTTATCCGAAATCGCTTTGAGCCGACTGCTCGTGTCATCTGAGGATGCGTTATCAACAATAACGACTTGCGCTGTCAGACCAATTAGATCCTGCTGCAAAGAATGTATGCACATTTCAATTTCATTGGCATTCTGATAGGTTACAATCGCAACAGATATGTCTGGATTAATCGCAGGCAACGCTGAAAAGTCCGCGAGGATAGGAAGTTAAGTTTTCGAGGCCGTCTGAATGAACCAGAAAATCGTCTTCTATTCGAATACCGCCAAATTCAGGATTATAAATTCCAGGTTCAAGGGCGATAACATTTCCCGGCTCAAGGGGATCGTCACTGCGTTCACCAATACGGGGCAATTCATGAACGTTTAAGCCTAAACCATGTCCGAGCGAATGGCAAAAATATTCTCCATGATGGTGAGCGATGAAAATGTTTCGGGCAACAGCATCCAGTTGTTTTCCTGTAATTCCTGGCTTTGCGGCGTTTTCCGCCGCCTCCAATGCCTGTAGGGTTAATTGGTGTAAATGTATTTGTTTCTGCGTAGGGGAACCCATTATTATGGTGCGTGTAAAGTCTGCGGCATAACCTTGTCGTGTTGCGCCAAAATCGATAATGACAAATTCTCCTGGGGCAATTTTTTTGTTGGATGATCTGCCGTGAACTAAGGCGGCGCGCCGGCCGCTAACCACTAACGGTTCAAATGGGTCATTTTCGCTGCCAGATAGTTTCGCCTGGTAAGAAATTTCGGCGGAAAGCGCAAACTCAGGCATTCCCGGTTTAATGTTATGTAAAACCTTGTCAAATACGGAAACGCATATTCTCGCAGCATCTTTTATGTGCTTGATTTCATTTTCATCTTTTATGCGCATGAGCCGTTCGATAAGTCGTTCTGTGCCCATCAACTTTGCGCCGAAATTCATTTTTTTTAAATTAAAAAAATCACGTGTACTTAAATGCGCCGATTCAATGCCAAGGTTTTTTAAGTGAGAAATTCGATTAACTGGCAAAGCAGAAATGAGATCTGTTTCTGCAATAGAAATATTTGCATTTTCGACTTCAAAGCTGGATTGGTGTTGATATCTGCGATCAGTAATGAAGAGTGAATGGTCTTGTGTCACCAAAGCAAGACCATTTGTGCCGGTAAAACCAAACAGATATCTAATGTTGGGGAGTGATGATACGAGGATAGCGTCTATTTTTAATTGAGCCAGGCGCTTCCTGAGGCTATCAACCCTATGTTGTGTTGTCAGCTTCGGCAAGTTTTTGCTTCAGTGTTGCAATTTTATCTGAATAAAATCGATCATCCGGGTGCTTTTTTAACAAAGTCTCGAAAACATCAATGGCTTTCATATATTGACCTTGCGCAGCATAAATCTCACCCAGCGTGGGGGTTACGATTTTTTCAGAGCTTGCGCTGCCTTTCTTGACTTTTCTACGTTGCTCTTTTGTTGAAAGATCGGGGATGGGTGGTTTGAAGATCGGCGGGTTGCTAAAAAAAGAGCCTGATTCCTTTTTTGATGCGGACTGTAAATTATCATCAACGGGTCTACGGCTTACCGGATTTGAAGGGGATTTAAAAGGATCCTCCTCTGGAGGAGCCAGATCTGAAATGTCAGGTTCAGGCAAGTGCATATTGGAAAGCAAGTCGGGATCTTCTCCTACATCAACAATTCGCGGACTTGTTTCATTTGGTTCGTCTGAGTCCTCGCCGTCATCTTTAAAAATGTCATCTAGAATATATGAAAATTCTTCGGCCTTTTTATCATCAATTTCGGGTTCAGGCTGTCGGGGCGAAGAGTCAGGCTTTTCTGTGTCGGGCACTTGAAACATCAGGTCTTCCTCTTCAGCTGAAACCGGCAGCGGCTCAATGAGGTCGAGGTTCAGCTCAGATTCCAGGGAACCGCCTATGCCGGGAACCTCCGGTAATTCTTTTTCGATGGGTTCTGATTGTTCAAAGTCAGTGAACTGTTGTTTGGGCTCAGGTGTTTCTGAAAATGTTGGCGTTTCAAAGATGTCTTTTTCGGGTTCAGGAATTTGCTCGTTCAGTTCTTCCCCATTGTCGCTTTTTTCCGTCTGGGCGGGGAGTGGTTCAGAAAGATCAAACAAAAAATTATCTTGCTTGACATCGGTTTGAGCATCGTTGTCCTCAAGAAATGCCGGCCATGAGTCGGCGTCTAACGTTTCTTTTTCATTTTCAGGTAAGAGCGGCCAGAGGTCAGCTTCCATTGATTCATTTTGAACGTTACTCTCCGGTACAGGCACTTTTTGAACAGATTCAAATTCATTTTCTGCGGCCGCCTGCGCTGTGGAAGTTTCGGCGGTTTCGATTTTGATTGAGCTTTCCAACGGGTCGATTTCGAGTATTTTCTTGTAGCTTACTTCACAAGAATTTTCCCAGCCAATTTTTTGCATCAAATCACCGTAGTATTTGTGCGCGGCTAGATATTTAGGGTCAAACAAGAGGACGCGTTTGAACTCTTTTTCCGCCTGTTCATACATTTTGTTGGCAAGGTATGTTTTGCCGAGCACAAAGTGGCCGGAAACGTAAAATGGATGTATTTTTACGCCCGTTTCACATAGCTCCAAGGCCTCTTTCGGTCGACTTATTTTTAGATATTGATCGGCAAGTCGCGCAAATAAAACGGAATCAGGATTGCTCCGTAGCCGACCTTCTAAAAATTGTAATGTATTGTTCTCTTCCTCAGACATCTTCTCACTTCCTATAGCTCAATGGAAAAACACTTTTAAAGTTAAATAATTGAATATGCTTAAGCAACATATTTTTACCATCCTGAAACGGATTTATTTAAAATGTCTGTTGCAATTTTGTCAATAGCTTCATCTATGGCTGTGTCTCGGCTTTGAGCGACACTGTCGGGGTTAAAAGTTCCCCATTGCGATATTTCTCCCTGCCAAACAAGTTTTCGTTTTTTAAGATCTTCAAATTGCGCAGATACCGTTAAGAAAACTTGTATCTCTTTTACACTTTCATCGGTCGTAAATGCGCCGGCTTCATCTTTAACGGTCAGAATTTTTCCATTGATGATAGAATCTGCTCTGCGACGACCCGTAACTTGCAAGGTATTGTCGCGGGTAAACTTTTCGACTATTGCGTCGGTTATCTTTTCTTTGATTCCAAATTCAGCAGTTTCGTCCTGAAAAATTGGAATGGCAACAGTTTTGATATGTGAAGCGCCAGAGCTGGAAAACGAATAAAAACTGCAGCCAAGTATTGCTGTAATGAAAGGGAGCAACAGTAATGTTTTAATTCTGGCGATGCGCTTAAAAAGGTAATTCATAGTCATTTATTTTTCTGTATAACGTGCGCTCGCTGATTCCTAGTGACTTTGCAGCTTTTCTCTTATTCCCGTTTGTTTTTTCCAAAGCGCGGTTAATTAAGAGTTTCTCCACTTCATCTAATGTCTTATCTACTATTGACGCGCTTTCATTCACTTCAGCTGTGTAGTCGTCTCGTAAATTTTTTGAAGCGACCTCTGAGTAGTATGGCAGAGATTTTGGTTGAGCGTCCGTATACATAAATTGATAAATATCTTCCCGGAGTTTAACAATTTCGTTTTTCAGATCAAGCAATGCATGATAAATAAATTCACGTTCAACCTGCTCTGAGGAACGATTCGTTGGGACGGGCAGATTTCTTGAAGGCCCATAACTGACCGGCTTTACATATTTCAAGATTCTTTGGTCGTCGATGATGTTGCCTTTTTCAAGAATAATCATGCTTTCAACAACATTTTTTAGCTCACGGACATTGCCAGGCCAGTCATAATTTTCTAAAACCTGGTAGGCTCCATTCGTAAAACCTGCAAATTCAATGTGGTTTTCCTTCGTAAAGTTTGCGGCCATTTTGTCAACGAGCAAGTGAATATCCTGACGACGTTCTTTCAGGGGAGGAATTCTGATTGAAATGGCGTTTAATCTGTAAAATAGATCCTGACGAAAATTTCCCATCTGAACTTCATTCTCTAAATCTTTATTGGTGGCGGCAATTACGCGGACATCGACGTGTTGACCCTTTACGCCGCCAACACGCATGAAATCGCCTGTTTCAAGGACACGCAGCAGCTTAACTTGGGTGGCCAAAGGCATTTCACCAATTTCATCAAGGAAGATGGCGCCTTCGTGGGCGAGTTCAAAATAACCTTTACGCGCCCCCACGGCGCCCGTAAACGCGCCTTTTTCATGTCCGAATAATTCAGACTCTAAGATGCCTTCCGGAATGGCTCCGCAATTCACGATGACCAGCGGTTTGTCGCTGCGACTGCTTTCTGTGTGAATTGCTTTCGCCACAAGCTCTTTGCCCGTTCCACTTTCACCAATGACTAATGCCGAAATTTGGGTGGGCGCCACCAACGCTATGGTCTGAAATATCTGTTGAATAGCTTGAGATTGACCAATAATTCCATAGTTGTTTTGCAATTCATTCAATTTTAGATCATTTCTTTTTTTCGAAAATAAGCAACGGTGTTTTTTAGACCTTCTTTGATATTTACTTCCGGTCGCCAGTCGAGCTGTTCTTTAATTTTTTCATAGGAGAGGCAACTTCGCAATTGCTCCCCAAGTTTTCCAGAGCCATGGTTTTCGGCCGCATTTGTGCCGGTAAGTTCACTTAGATTATTATAAATCGCATTAACATCGGTTTCAACACTGGTGCCGAGATTAAATGTGTTGCTGTCAACTTTTCCCAAGCCCAACAAATTTGCTTGCACAACGTCGCTGACGTAGAGATAATCACGCGTTTGTCTACCGTCGCCGTTAATAACAGGAGTTGTTCCTTTTAGAAATTTTTCTATAAATATTGCCACAACCCCAGCTTCTCCATGCGGGTTTTGACGTGGGCCGTAAATATTTGCATATCTAAAAATGAGGTAGGGGAGCCCAAAAACCTGCTGAAAGTAAAATAAGTATTTTTCACATGATAGTTTTGTTATGCCATAAGGTGAAACAGGCCATGTCTGGTGAGATTCATCCGCAGGAAAAACATCCTGCTCACCATAAATTGCGCCGCCGGTTGAAGCGAAAATAAATTTTTTAACCTGATGTTCGACAGAGTTTTGCAAAAGGTTTAAGGTTCCGAGCACATTTACGCGAGCGTCAAATATTGGGTCGGCCACGGAACGGCGAACATCCATTTGAGCGGCGTGATGATTAACAGCGTCAAATTTATTCGCTTGGAAGATGTCGGCAATTTTTGTGTCTTGTATATTCAGTTTGTAGAATTTTGCTTTTGGGTTTATGTTGTTTTCATTGCCGGTGGAAAGATCGTCGACAACAAAAACTTCATGACCAGCCTCAATATAGGCGTCCACTACATGGGAGGCAATGAAGCCCGCGCCTCCGGTTACGAGAATTTTCATAGAAATCCCTTTCAATTAATAAGCTGTTAAGTTGAAGATGGTTTATGCTAAAGGTTTTTTATCCTGATGGATTACTGCAATTCGCAATTCGGTTCTCGATTTTCCTTTGGTGAAAGAACGCGAAAGCTGCACGTTTCACCTGAACCGTTTTGCGATTGCATTATATTTAGATTAACATTGAAGAGCCAATATTCTATTTTTTGTAAGATTAGTTCAAAAACTTATAAATAAAAAATCTTTTTTTGCAACAGTTCTTGTTTTGTTCATCAAAAAGAGCCGTTTAAATGAAGGCTCTGTCCGGCGGTGTTGGCGTTTAATTCGTAATTCCAAAATTTCAATGCCTGAAGTTAGTGAAAAGGGGCGTCATTCAGCGCTATTTCCCGATTCGGAGCCTTAGGGTTCAGGTCAAAATAATATTACCATGAAAATCTTGAATTCTGAGTTCAGATGGAATGGAAGGTGGCAAGTTTATTTCGATCAAATGCCTTAGTAAAGATATTTTTTTGCTTTTTGACCGATATCTTTGCGGTAGTAAGCCTTGTCGAAGGTTATTTTGCCAACTCCAAGATAGGCTAGTTCACTAGCGCTGTGATAATTTTCGGCTTGCGCGGTTATGCCAAGCACCCGGCCGCCGTTTGTAAGAATTTTTCCATCCTGCGTCTTTGTGCCAGCGTGAAAACAGTAAACATGTTCAAGTAGCGGCTGGTCAAGGCCAAATATTTCGACACCTTTTTCATACGGGCCCGGATAGCCGCCTGATACAATTACAACGCACATCGCCCATCCATCGTGAAATTTTAATTTGGTTTCCGTATTTTGACCTTCGGCCACTCTTCTCATCAGGCTGACCAGATCTTCGTCAAGCAGCGGCAGCAAGACCTGGGTTTCCGGATCACCAAAACGGCAATTGAATTCAACAACTTTTGGTCCGGAGTCAGTAATCATTAACCCTGCATACAAGGCTCCGCGATATGGACGTTTTTCTTTTGCCATTGCCCTTATGGTCGGCAGCATGATTTCATTGTGAATGCGTTGGTGCATGGCCTGATCAATGATCGGAGCCGGCGCATAAGCGCCCATGCCGCCAGTATTGGGACCCTGGTCATTGTCAAAAATCGGCTTATGGTCCTGGGCTGGTGAAAAATAGGCTATTTTTTCTCCGTCGGTGATCGCTGTTATTGAAGCTTCCTCACCCACCATGAATTCCTCAACGATGACCTGCGAGCCGGCGTCGCCAAAAGCTTTTTCTTTCATGAGTTTGTTGAGGGCTGCAACGGCCTCATCTTCGGAGTGACAAATTAAAACGCCTTTTCCGGCGGCCAGGCCATCTGCTTTCAAAACAGTCGGATATGGAATTTCCGACAAATATTTACGGGCTTCATCATAATCGTCAAAGACAATGCAATCGGCTGTTGGAATAGAGTATTTATCCATGATATATTTGGCGAAGGCTTTACTGCCTTCTATTTTTGCTGCGCGCGCGGTTGGGCCAAAGATATATAGACCCTGAGCCTGAAAGTCATCAACTATTCCTTTGACCAATGGCTCTTCAGGCCCGACAACCGTTAAGTCGACTTCATTTTTGATTGCAAATTTTAAAAGCGCCTCTTTGTCATTCGCATCGATGTTCACGCATTCTGCAATTTTTTCAATTCCGGGATTTCCCGGCGCGCAATATACATGTGTAACTGCGTTGCTTTTTGCAATTTTCCAGACGAGCGCATGTTCACGCCCGCCGGAACCAACGACCAATACTTTCATTCGTTTATTCTAACTCCATGCGATTTTTCTTTTTTTGGTTAAGCGATCTATGTCGTCGCGTAGCTCAGCGGCTTTTTCAAAGTCAAGCTTTCGGGCTGCTTCGAGCATTTCTTTTTCCAGTCTGTCCAGAATTTCTACCTTTTCCGGTGGAGATAATGACTTCCAATCCTTATCATCTATCCCTTTTTGAGACTTACCCCACTTATCAGATTTTGCGTCTGCAATTCGTGTTGAACTCATTACTTGATCGTATGATTTGTAAATAGTTTTGGGCTGAATGTCATGCTCTTTATTATATTGAGCCTGAATTTCACGACGTCTGTTTGTTTCATCAATTGCTTTTTGCATTGAGGCCGTGATTTTGTCTGCGTAAAAGATAACCCTGCCTTCTACATTTCGGGCGGCGCGTCCGGCAATTTGCATTAGAGATCGCGCCGAACGCAAAAAGCCTTCTTTGTCGGCGTCCAATACAGCCACTAGTGAAACTTCTGGTAAATCTAGTCCTTCGCGCAGTAAATTGACGCCAACCAGCACATCAAATTCAGCCAACCTGAGGTCGCGCAATATTTCAACTCGCTCCAGCGCGGGGACTTCAGAATGGAGATATCGCACCCGAATATCAAGTCCCGTCAAATAGTCGGTTAAGTCCTCCGACATTCTTTTAGTCAATGTGGTGACCAAAACCCTGTGTTCCTTCGCAACCGAGTGACGAATTTCTGCAACCAGGTCATCTATTTGTTGCTTAACAGGCCTTACATCAATTTCAGGATCCATCAAACCTGTTGGTCTGATAATCTGCTCAACGACGACGCCTCCGGACTTTTCCAGTTCAAAGTCAGCGGGGGTTGCCGAGACAAAGATCATCCGGTTTAGAGCCTTGATAAATTCATTGAATTTGAGCGGCCTGTTATCAAGAGCTGACGGCAACCTAAAGCCATGCTCAACCAAGACTGATTTCCTTGCCCGGTCGCCATGATACATGCCATTAATCTGGGGAATTGTGGCATGTGATTCGTCAATGAACATAATAAAGTCTTTGGGAAAATAATCGAGCAAAGTAAATGGTTTTTCTCCCTCTTCCCGGTTTGAGAGGTGTCGAGAATAGTTTTCAACACCGCTGCAGTGACCAAGTTCCTGTAACATTTCAAGGTCATATCGCGTTCGCATGTCGAGGCGCTGCGCTTCCACCAGTTTGTTCTCATCCTGCAGGAAGGTCAACCGTTCATTGAGTTCAGCTCGAATGGCTCCGATAGCCTGTTTAACCTTGTGTTCCGGCGTTACAAAATGTTTTGCGGGATAAACGGCCACCGTCTCCTGCGTGGAAATAATTTCTCCGGATATGGGGTCGACAACGCTGATCTGTTCAATTTCATCGCCAAACATTTCAACGCGAAAAGCGACTTCTTCATAGGCCGGAAATATTTCAATGACATCGCCGCGAACACGAAAAGCGCCGCGGGTAAACTCAAAGTCATTGCGCATATAATGACTATTGACCAATTGTGATAAAATTTGATTCCGTTCGATAGTTTGTCCCCGTTGCAGCATAGTCAATTCTTGCTTGTAATCTTCGGGGTCGCCTAAGCCGTAAATACAGGATACGGAAGCTATTATGATAGTGTCTTCACGGGATAAAATTGAACTTGTTGCTTTCAGGCGCAATCGATCGATTTCATCATTTATGGCGGTGTCTTTTTCAATATATGTGTCAGTGGTGGGAAGATAGGCTTCCGGTTGATAATAGTCGTAATAACTGATAAAGTATTCGACGGCGTTATGAGGGAAAAAGCCTTTAAATTCCCCATAGAGTTGTGCGGCGAGGGTTTTATTATGGGCGAAAACAAGCGCCGGCCTGCCAAGGTTTGCAATGACGTTGGCCATTGTAAAGGTCTTGCCGCTGCCGGTCACGCCGAGCAAGGTTTGGTAATTGTCGCCGCGCAGCAGTCCTTCGGTTAGTTCGGCGATAGCCTGCGGCTGATCTCCGGTTGGTTTGAACTCTGCGTTAAGTTGAAACGTCGCCATATTGTATGATTTGGTGAGACAAGTCCTGTCAAAATACAAGTGCAAAATTAAAAATATAAAGATGCAGTGTAATAATGTCAAGTTCAATCATAGAAAGGGCTTGCATATTTATTCCACCACAACTATATTTTTTGTTCTTGAATTATGTGGAAGACTGACCAAGGAGAGAGAATTAAATGGCTGTCATGAACAAAATGCGCGATCTGACCAAAAGTATACTGCTAGTTTTGGTGTTTTGCTTCGTTGGGATGATCGTGTTTGAGTGGGGAATGAGTTATTCTGGACGAAGCGCAAATGCAACCGCTATCGGTGAAGTCGATGGCGTTGAAATAGACGCAAAACAATATGATTTGGCCTTGCGACGTCAAATCGATCAATATCGTCAGCAAACGGGCGGCGAAGTCAACGATACACAAATTGGATTTATTCGAGATCAGGTTTGGGAGGCTTTGGTGCGCGATGTTTTGATTCAGAAATCAATGCAGGAGAACAATATTTCTGTGGCAAATTCTGAAATCATCTATCGCCTTTTTAAGGCTCCTCCTGAAGTTCTTCGATCGAACCCGAGTTTTCAGGATGAAAATCAACAGTTTGACATGGCGAAGTATCAGGCAGCCATCAACGATCCTAGTCTGACGCAGGTTTGGGGACAATATGAAGACTATTTGCGGCAAAATATCCCCTATGAAAAATTTCAGGATCGGCTTGTTAGTCTGGTGCGCGTAACGGATGAAGAGGTGCGCAACGAATATTTAGTGAATAATGAGAGCGCTAAAGTAGAATATGTTTTTTTCAACCCCCGCTCATTTTCGATTGATGATATAACTGTTTCAGACGAGAATATAGCCGCTTACTATAAAGCAAACAAGGATGACTACAAACAGGATGAGCAGCGCGCCATTCAATTTGTAGTCCTCTCAACCTTGCCAACTGCTCAAGATTCGGCCGACATTCGTGAGCAAGCGTTAAAGCGGTTGCATGAAGCGCAATCAGGAGATGATTTTGCAGAATTGGCCGAAACATTCTCTGAAGATGTCGGAAGCCGCGACAAGGGTGGAGATTTGGGTTACTTTGCAAGAGGGGCAATGGTAAAACCTTTCGAAGAGGCTGCTTTCTCTGCTGAAATTGGAGCTGTTGTCGGGCCGGTTGAATCTCAGTTCGGCTTGCATATTATTAAAGTCGAAGACAAACGGTTGTCTGAAAAAGATGCTGAAGGCAAGCGCAAAGAAGAAGTGAACGCTCGGCACATTCTTTTTAAATTTGCGGCTTCAACCCGCACGGCAAATCGTGTGCGCGACACTGCTGAATATCTTGCAGAAAATGCAAAGGTAAAATCTTTCGCAGCGTTGGCAAAGGAATTGGACGACTCAGTTAAGACAAGCAATACATTTGTTAAGGGGTCTGGTTTTATTCCAGGCGTCGGCGTCAATGTTGAAGCAAGCAATTTTATATTTCGCGCTGAAATTGGAGAAGTCGGGCCGGTTGCAGAAACAAATAATGGCTTGCTGGTTTACAAGGTTTCCCAGGTTTTACCCGAAAGTATAAAGCCGCTAAATGATGTAAAACCAAGAATTAAGAATAAACTTGAAACCGATGCGCGTCTGGTTAAGGCCGAGAAAATGGCGGAAAAAGTATCCGCAAATATTTCTTCCGGAAAAGATTTTTCGGCGGCGGCTGCGGAAGATAGCCTGGAAGTTAAATTAGCCGAGTCAGTTAAGAGGGCTGGTTTCATTAAGGATATTGGTCGCGATCCCCAGTTTATTGGAGCTGTATTTTCTTTAAAGGCGACGGGCGACGTGACGCCTACTGTGAAGGGCGCCAGGGGTTACTACCTGATTAAGTTGTTAGACAAAACTGCTATTGACGAGGCGGGTTTTGCAAAAGAGAAAGAGGGACTGCGCCAAAGTATTGCAGGACGTAAAAGAAACCAGATCCTTTCTGATTGGTATGCGCATGAAAAAAGTTTGGTAGAGGTAAAGGACTATCGAAATCGATTTTATAACTAGGCGTTTTGAAAGAAATGCGGTTGGTTTTCAACCACTGAGCTTGTAAAACCGTTCTGTTTTTTGAAATGTAAGAATGAATATGTTTTGGTTGGTGGGGGATAGGCTCTGTCGTAAACTTCCAAGGGCAGACTCTATCCCAGTTCCGACAGGGGTAAGTAGACTGAAAATTCCGACCCTTTCCCTTTTTCGCTTTTAACTTTAACGCCTCCGCCGTGGGTCTCCACAACAGAACGGACATAATTCAATCCTAATCCGAGGCCGCCGCCCATAAAACCTGAATGGCTGCTGCTGTGATGTTCGCTGTTTTGCACCTCGTAAAATGTTTCAAATATTTTGCCCTGCTCTGCAATGTCAATGCCAATGCCGGTGTCGGACACGAAAAGGACACAATATTGATTTTCTCTGATGAGCTTAATTTGAATTTTGCCGCCATCGGGGGTAAACTTTATCGCATTTCTTATTAACTCGCCCATTATTCCTTTTATTTGTCGCACGTTTACACAAACCTGAATCGAGTGATCCAGTTCATTGCATTGCAGTGACTGACGGCCTCGGCTATGGGCAATAATATTGTAGGAGGCGACAACTTGCCGGGTTAGTTTTGCCAAGTCACAGTTTTCACGTCTCGGCTTCAGGCCAGAGTCTTCTAATGAACGAATGCCGTGCATGACAGAAACGATATCTTCCAACTCCTCAACTGCATCAAAAATCACGTTCATGCATTGTTTTTTTTCTTCTTCACCTAATTCATGAAAATATGGATCATTTAAAATGCCAAGGTATCCTTTCAAATGACTAACTGGCGTTCTGAGTTCATGGCTTGTAATCGCGATGAATTTGTCTTTCATATCTTTTACATCGGCGAGTTTTTGGTTGGCGTTTTTTAAAGCGCTATTTTCATTGCTGAGTTTGATTTTTTCAAAACACTTTGCAGCTGCGAAGCGTATTCCATCAGGCTTGACAGGTTTTAGTATAAAATCATAGGCGCCATTTTTCATTGCATGAATCGAGCTTTCAATTGTGGCGTAACCTGTCATGATTATTACTTCGATATGTGGATAGTCACGCTTGATGGCTCGCAACAATTCAAGTCCGGTCATTACGGGCATTTTTAGATCTGAGAAGACAACATCAAATTGCTCACGGCTTAGGCGGTTCAGCGCTTTTATTGCATTTTCTGCGCAAGTTACATTGTATCCGTGGGATGATAAGCTGCGTTCACAGATATTTCGGACAACTTCTTCGTCATCAACAATCAATATTCTCTTCGTGCGTTGCATATTATTCTATTTTATTGGCTGAAATTTTATGCTCGATATGAGCTATGTTTTGGAACTTTATTACTAATTCTTCGAGGCGATATGATTGTTTTTGAATTTCAGCCAGATCAGCTCGAATCGGGTTGTTTGCCTCCAAAACTTCCTGAATCAATGTGCAATAACCGGAAATACCGGTTAGCGGTTGGTTCAATTCATGCGCGATTGAACGGGCGAATTCAATGATATGTTGGAGTTTTTGATTGTCCTTTTCATACTCAGCGAGTTCACTGTAAATTGATATTTCATCCGGTCTAAGTTCAGGCAATAAACTCATGAGGCTAGCCACCACAGATAGGAGCCCCCCTTCGTTTGCGTCGAAAGGCGCTTTTTGTCGCCATGCTTGCAAAAAACCAAAACGGCCATCAGTTGTTTTCATCGGGGCGATCAGGCGATAGGAGTTGTTCTCTTTTTTATATAAAATGTTGTCAGTTGCAAGCGCATCGGCAATCCGTTTTGCAGGAAATTCAATTGTGTCAGGAAGCATTGTTTTTTCCATCTGAAAGTGCAAAACGCAGGTTGCGATGTCTGTTCCGCTCAGGTATTTTGCTATCAGCAAGCCGTCAAGTTTAATGATGTTCTTGAGGGCGTCATGAATGTTAACCAGGCGTTTATTGGTTTCCAGGTTAGGCTGCTTGATAATGGAAGTGATTTTGCGGAGAGATTGAATAAGACTGACGGCGCTATTTTCGCCAGTCAGGGGAGTATGGTTCTGTTTTAAGTCAACCATAACGATATGCAACCTTGATTTGGAGTTTTCAAGATTGCCCTGTAGTTCCGTATTTGCAATGAAAGTTGATGAGCCTGCTTAAGGGATAATGGTTTTATATTCTTGATAAAGGCGGTCGATTTGTGGAACATAGCTATTGATTTCTACCCAAAGCATGCCTTTCGCTTTGCCATTTTTTATCCATTCCGCCGCACGTTTTTCTCCGCCATTATAAGCTGCGAGCCCGCCTTTTAGTTCATACATTTCTATGTATGTTGATAATTGTCGGCAACCTATGCGGATGTTGTAAATCGGGTTAAACAGAACCTCTTCCGGAGAAGTCCACGAAATTCCTTCGTAGCGGGCTATCCAGAGCGCGGTTGCGGGCATGACTTGCATCAATCCTAACGCGCCTGATTCGGATCTGACCTCTGGCTCCCAGGTTCCACCGCTTTCATGCGTGATGATTGCACAAATTAGGTCGACATCCAAATTGGTGTAAAGTATGCCCATGCGGTGTATCTCATCGGCAATTTCATAGCGCATGCCAGACGGCATTTCCGGGTTGTGGTCGGAGATAATCCGCATTATTCTTTGAATTTTATGCTGCCGAACACTGTCAATATTCATGGCAGCTCGCATGTCGCGCAAAGATTTTTCTAAATCTGTAAGTCGTGGATTTGACTCAATTTTTCCGAGTCCTAATATTTTATAAGCTGCGCTGACACACAGAACAATAAAAGAAATGGTAAGAATCGTCTTTAGCAAAACCATTTCACTTTTTTGTTCAGTCTTTTTGGCCTTGGCCATTTCAGGCGGTTTGGGAGGCGATAAATCTGTCATTGTTTCTCCACTCCAATGGTAAGGTATTAAGTCTTTAGCTTTCTCCAAAGAGTTGTTTTTGAAATACCCAGTTCTTCAGCGGTTTTCTTTTTGCTGCCGTCTAATCGATGGAGTGTTTCGAGAATAACTTTGCGCTCAATTTGCCGAGAATTTCTCTTTTTGTTTGAAGTTCTGTTGTTGTCTGAAGGTCGCGCATGAATCCCGGGCGGCAGTAAGTCTGGACTAATCTCATCGTTGAGAGTTAAGGCGACACATCGATCAATGACATTTTCAAGCTCACGGACGTTGCCCGGCCAATCGTAATTGATCAGCATTGACAGGGCTCGTTTTGAAACACTACTGGCTTTGCTTTCATCCCTCTGAGCATATTTGTTAATAAAATGTTCTACAAGTAAGGGAATATCTTCCCGCCGTTCCCGCAAAGGCGGCACATTAATCGGAACAATATTTATCCTGTAAAACAAATCTTCCCTAAATCTGCCAACGGCGACAGCTTTTTCCAAGTTTATATTGCTGGCGACAATCAAGCGAAACTCAACGCCTCGAACAAAGTTTTCCCCGATCCTGCGAATTTCATTTTCTTGTAAACAGCGCAATAATTTTATTTGTGTAGATGCGGGCATTTCATCGATTTCACCAATGAAAGCCGTTCCACCGTTGGCGGCTTCAAATAAGCCTTCCTTTTCATAGTTCGAGTCGGAAAACACCCCTTCAGCATGTCCAAATAATTCTCTCTCGAGAAAGTTTTGGTCGACGCCTCCGCAGGTTGTTGATAAGAATGGTCTGTGTTTTCGTTTGCCAAGCGCATGGATTGACATGGCAATCAGTTCCTTGCCTGTGCCGCTTTCTCCGTACAGGATACAGGAAGTTTTTTTTGGCGCGATTCTTTTTGTCAATCTCATCAATGTATACATTTTTTCTGATTCACTGATAATAGCGTCAAACTCGGGGTTGTTTCGAACGTTGTCTCGTTCAGTCGATTTTGTTTTTGCGTAATGATGATTTTCGACCAATCGATTTATGATATTAAGAAAGTCGTTATTTTCAAATGGCTTAGAGATAAAGTCAAAGGCGCCCATTCTGACTGCCTCAACCCCTTTTGGAATTGTGCCAAATCCGGTAATTATTATGACTTCTGTAGCCGGCCATGTTTTTTTTATTTGTGACAACAAATCAAGTCCATCCATACCAGGCATTTTTAAGTCGCTGACCACAAGATCGAAATATGTTTTTTCGAGAATTTGGATTGCCTTGCGGCCGTCTTCTGCTGTCTGTACAGCATAGCCGGCGCGCATCAATACATGTCCGATTGCTTTCCGGACATGTATATTATCTTCGACAACTAATATATTTAATGGAGCCGACCCTGGCATACGACTTTCGATAATTTTAATGTTCGATTTACTTGAAGAGCTCAAACGCTGATAGAAAAATCAAAGATGGGTAATATAATAACGAACTCTTTAGTTGCTGCTACTGACTTTTAGATATTCTTCCAGCTGCTGGATAGACTCTTTTACAACCTTGTTTAGACTCTTGCTTATAGCCTCAACAACCTTTATTGTTTTTTTGTCGTTTATCTCAGTTCTTTCACTAATGGTTTTTTGCCACAGAACATCATTGGTTTTTGCATTTTGAAAGGTAAACTCAATTTTGACAATGCCAAACCATTTTTCCCCCTCATCCAATTCTTCAAATGTATGGATTTTACCTGAAAGGATGTAATCAAAAGGCGCTGCAAAAGGCATTGAAATGACATGGTTGAACAATCCTGACGCCTCATATTGCTGAAATACGTTTTCAGCAACCATTCGCGGAGGAGGCGAAATCCATCGCCGATAATTGTAAAAGTCCACCTGGAATGGCGCATTGCGATAGATGATTCGATCATCCTCATAAAGCGCGTCGGCATTGAACCGTGAAATTGCAAGGGAGTATGGCAGTTCTATCCGGTTTGAATTGACTTTTTGGTGATTGTTTTCAACCGAATAGTAATACGTTTTAGGCATGCTTCCACAAGCTGAAAAGATGGCAAAGATAATGTAGAAATGATAAATACGCAGTTTTTTCATTGTTTGTGTTCCGGTCTTAATTTATTGCAATTTTCTTTCGGGCAATTGCGCTTTACGCACCAAGAGCCATGGTTGGTTTTTTACTGCTCTGCTCAATTCTTCCAGGTTGCGCGATGCAAACTGAAAGTTTTCCATAATCTCGCTTACATTCGCGCCGTTTGCGGAAAGCATGGTGTCGAACTGACCAAGTGATTGTCTTAGCTCGGTCACCAGTTTGTTGGTCTCGCCTGCTGTTTTTTCAATGTTGACGAATGTTTCTTCGAGCGTGCCTTTGTTGTTAGCGAGCAATTCGTTTAGTTCAGCGCTGATGGTTGCGAAGTTGGTCGTGAGTTTTTCAAGGTTGTCGGAAAGTGTTAGAAATTTATTGCCGCCTTCTGTAACAAATTTGTCCAGTCCTGCGATTGTGGCAGACAGGTGCTCTTTGTTGGTTTCATCAAACAGTGAATTCACATTGGCAACTAGTGATTGGACTTCCGCGCTGATGTCTGCAAATGGTTCGCTCATCTGCATGAGATTGGGCACCTCTTTGCTTGGCAACAGACTGTCGTCCGGCAGCAGTTCACTTTCTGTTGAGCCGCGTGAAATTTCAATATGCTGACTGGCCATAATTCCTACCGTTGTTACAAAGGCTTTAGAGTTGTGGCGAACCGGTGTGCGCTTATCAACTTTTAAGACAAGTTGAATGCTTTCATTTCCCCCAAAATTTTTCGGCAATTGAATGTCGGCGACATATCCTACATCCAGTCCGCCAAATTTTACCAGCGAGCCGACTGCAATGCCTGAAACATTTTGTAAAGAGGTGCGATATTCATTTTTGTTGTCATTCCAGTTCACACCGATAATTGATGAGATGAACGCGGTCAAGACGACAAAGCCAACAGCGATTACCGCCCCCACTTTTATCTCATTCGAACTATAACTCATTCTTTTTCTCCTGCTTTTCAGTTGCCAGCGATGGCTGATAAATAGGCTTTAGGGTCAACTTCGGCTGAATCGGGCACACGCCCAAAAAATTGATCTATGACAGGGTGTCCCATGCCTTGAAGTTCTTCTTTCGTTCCCACAGCCAAGATTTTTCCTTCATGCATCATTGCGATTCTATCGGCAATTATATCTACGGACGCCATTTCGTGGGTAACAATTACGATTGTCATTTTAAAAGCTTTTTTCAAATTAAGAATCAGGTTGTCCAGACCTGCCGCCACAACAGGATCCAGGCCTGCTGAGGGTTCGTCACAAAAGAGAATTTCCGGATCCATTGTAAGGGCGCGCGCAAGGCCGGCTCTTTTTTTCATGCCTCCGGAAAGCTGTGATGGACGAAAATTATTAAAGCCGTTCAAGCCTACCAAGTCCAGTTTGATATTGGTCATGATATTGATTGTGCTTTCCTCTAACTGGGTATGTTCCCGCAAAGGAAGCGCAACGTTGTCGCCAACTGTCATGGAATTGAAAAGAGCCGCTGACTGAAAGAGCATGCCTACTTTTTTTAGAACAGCAACTTTTTCATCTTCATCGAGTTTGGTTGTATCTTGCCCCTTTATCAAAATTCGTCCTTCAAGCGGTTTGGACAGACCGATTAGGTGACGCAGCAGCGTACTCTTGCCGCAACCTGATTTCCCCAAAATCGCAATGGACTCACCTCTGTAGATATCAAGGTCAACTCCATTTAAAACAACTCTTGAGCCGTATTGAACGACCAGATTCTGAACTTGTATGATTGGCTCTGACATTTTCATAATGTTGAGTAAAAAAGTCCGGTGAAAAACACATCTGCCGCAATAATCAAAAAGATTGAGGTGACAACTGATTTGGTTGTAGATTTACCGACGCCTTCCGCCCCACCTTTAACATTAAAGCCTTCGTAGGCGCCGATTATGGATATGATAAGCGCGAAAAATACACTTTTGACCAAGCCGCTAAAAAGATCTTGAAAATTTAAAGCAAGAATGGTTTGATTAATGTAGCGCGGGCTTGTGACATCAAGTGTGAGCATGGAAATAAAGTATCCGCCGAAAATACCAATAAAGTCAGCAATTACAGTCAAGGTCGGCAGCATAATCACCATTGCAAGCGCTTTTGGCACAACCAAAAATTTTATCGGGTTAAACCCCATGGTTTGCAATGCGTCAATTTCTTCCGAAACTTTCATTGTGCCAATTTCAGCAGTTATCGCTGAACCGCTTCGGCCAGCAATGACAATTGCGGTCAGCAACGGCGCCAATTCTCGCGTAATTGAAACGGCCACTAGGTCTGCCACGTAGATTGCAGCCCCAAAACGCACCAGTTGATATGCGGATTGCATTGCGATAATAAGCCCAACAAAAAATGAGATTATTGTTACAATTGGAATAGAAGAATAGCCGACCAGCACCATTTGTTCAATAGCGCTTTTCCAACGCAGTCCTTTTCCTTTGAAAGGCGCTATGCCAATCCAATATCCGGTTTTGCTGGCGAGAGAGCCAACCCGGCACAACTCTCCAAGGAAAGTCATGGTCGTGCGGCCTGTATGACCAAAAAATTTGGCAATAAACTCCATATATTATCCTGTTTCTATAGTGCTTTTTTAGCCTCATTAAGGTTTTCGGAAATGTCGAAAACCTTGTCCAGGCGGCTTAACTCAAATACATCTTTAACAGCGTCACGGAGGTTGACCAGCTTTAACTTTCCCTTATATTTGTTTACCTGTTGTAAGGCTTCAACAAGTGTGGCAACGCCTGAGCTGTCCATATATTTAACTTTCTCTAAATCAACTATAATAGCTGATGTTTTTTTCTTCGTCAATTCCAACAAAACTTTTCGTAAAGCGGGCGATGAATACAGATCAACCTCGCCCTCAATTTCAATGATATCTGCTTTATCTTCCGACCTTGTACTGACATCAAGCATTTTTTTCCTCTTTCCCTCTTGCCAGGTATTTGGCCAAGGTTAATTTATTTCCAACTTTTGATGAATTGTCATATAAAACTTCATCCATGGTTGATTTGATAAGGTGCACTCCTAAGCCGCCAGGCCGAATATCATCTAAGGCTCTTGGTTTTATTTTGTCAGGATCCACCTTTTTGCCAAAATCACGTAAAACAACTTCAAGACGTTCTGAATCAATCCGAAAAGTGACATAAATGATTTTATCAGTTACGCCGTGATAAGTGTGCTTGATGATGTTTGCAACAGCTTCATCTACAGCGAGAGTAACCTGATTGCCCTCTTCTTCGGTTAATGAACACATTTCACCAATGTGCGCTATTGAGCTTCGAATTATTTTTAAATATTTCGGGTCGCTCGGAAGTTTTATTTCAATTTCCGCCATTTTAGGCGCGTTAGAATTCATCTATGGTCAAACTCAGGATTGTTAGGTCGTCATGCTGTTGTGTGCCAAGAGAAAAATCCTGAACACTGTTTAGTAAGTTGTCGACAATTGCATCAGCATGTTTAGGAGATTCTGATAAAATTTTAAATGTTCTGTCTAAGCCGAAACGTTCTCCTTTTGAATTGCTGGCCTCAATGATTCCATCGGTGATCAGCACTAAACTATCGCCCGCTTTAACAGGCTCACTAGCTAATTCGAGTGTGAAGCCTTCAGTAATTCCAAGAGGAATTGTTTTGCCGCCGTTCAAAGACTTAACGCCTCCTTTTTTGTCGACAAGCAAAAAAGGGAGATGTCCGGCGTTTGCATACCTGAATACGCCGACATTGGTGTCTAATATTCCATATTGGAAAGTTACAAACATACCTCGGTGACTGCGGTCGACCAAAGCTTTATTTAATTCATGAATTAATTCATTCGGGGGAAGTTTTACCTGAGCGTATCGGCGAAGGTCGCTGACAAAACGAGCCATGTAAAGCGCGGCTGGCACTCCTTTTCCGGTGACGTCACCCAATGCGATGCCAACAGTGTGATTGTCGAATTCATAATAATCGTACAGGTCTCCGCCCACAGCTTCTGCGGACAAGCTTTGCGCGGAAATCGAAAATTTGCGATCTTTGTTTTCCTCGAGTTTTCCGGGCATAAAGCTTTGCTGAATTATCTTTGCGTTTTCAAGCTCTTGTTGGTAGCGTTCCTTTTCCAGCGCAAGTTGATGCATTTTCGCGTTGTCAATTGCCATGGCCACCTGCCTGCAAAAAGTAGAAAACAGCTCCAGATCTCCTTTATTAAAGGCTCTGCCGTCTTTACGGTTAATAACTTCAGCAACGCCGATGACTTTGTCTTTAACAGTCAGCGGGGCGGCCAAAATAGATCGTGTTTTAAAGCCTGTGGAGTTGTCAACTTTGCCGCTGAACCGGCTGTCGGTCATCACATCTTGAATAAGCTGCGGTTCTCCATGCTCTGCGACCCAACCAGCGATTCCCTCGCCAAGCGCAAGCTGTATTGTTTTTACTTTGTCGCCAACCTCACCTAATGCTACTTCGCATTCAAGCATATTCGTCTGTTCATTCAGAAGAAGGACTGAGCTTGCTTCAGCTCCCATTACAGTCTGGGCCTTTTCTATGACCAGATTGACTAATTTGTCTACGTTAAGCGTAGAATTTATGATAATGCTAAGTTCTATGAGGCTGGATAAATCCACTACCTTGGAGCGTAATTGTGAAATCTCCGCGGTGTCATCCTGAGGGGTAATTTTTTGTGAAATTTCTGTCATAAGTTATTGAATAATTTATTCTTCCATAGGATAATTTAAACTGAAAGGTACTTATATAACGTCTATAAAAGCAAGTAAAAAAGCCTTAGTCCGACGTATGTAATTTTTAAGCATTTTTTTGAAATAAAAGTTGCCGGTTTCCGTCTGTTTTTTTCTGTTGTACTGTTTTCGGACAGATGCGCCAAAACGTTACATATTTACATTTTTGGAATAGACTCTGCAAAAAAAACAAATATTTGTAAATGTAAAAATATACCAGAGTTAAAGAGAACCGATTGTCTGAGTGGCATGTAAATTGCAATGTTACGGAAGTTCGATTTTAGGCTCTTTTCAGAAGAGGAGTTAAAGCTCCTTTCAAATAGTTAAGTCATTATTTTTTTTAAGCACAGCTTCTTTCAAAGGAAAAACCCTTCCATGACCCCGCATTACAGCAGAGCGCTTGATGACAAATATGAAATTATAAAGCAAATCAAGCAAGGTGGGTTTGGCATCGTCTATTATGGTTTGGATAAAAAACTGAACAAGCCGGTGGCCATTAAAGAAATTGCTCCAAATTTGCTCGATGAACCAAAATATCTTGACATGTTTCAGGAAGAAGCCCTTAACATTGCCAAGCTCAGCCATAATAATATCGTGCATATCTATGAGTTGAAGAAGACCAGCAATGGTCATCTATTTATAATTATGGAATACATTGATGGCGTCGATCTTGAAAAAATCATCCGGGGCGCGCGAAAAAATGGAGAAAAGCTGCCTGGCTATTTGGCGGTTCAAATTTTGGCGGAAATTTGTACGGCGCTTGACTATGCGCATCAACGGCGCGACGCGTTTACCAATAAGCCACTTAATTTGGTTCATCAGGATATTTCGCCTTCGAATATTATGATATCGCGGCGAGGTGATGTGAAGCTAATAGATTTTGGCATCGCCACGGTGCGGAAGCATCGCAAAGAAAGAAAGGATAATAAATTGCGGGGCAAGATTCCGTATATGGCTCCTGAGCAATTGATAATGGGCAGTCATCCCGATCATCGTTCAGATATTTTTTCTTTAGGTCTTGTTTTGTTTGAGGCGATTACCGGTCAGAGACTCTTCAATACACAAGAAGAGGTTATGGCTGTTGGCAAAAATCCGAAATGGTTCAAAAAATCATTAAAGGGCAGAAAAATCCCTTTGGCTTTGGGGAAAATTATGCTCAAGGCCTTAGAAACGGATCTTTCAAAACGATATCAAACTGCTAACCACATGTATATCGATTTATTGCAGTACCTGATATCATCAAATGAGACAGGTGATTTGAAGGAAGAGCTGGCGGATTTCCTGAATAAGAAATTTCATGATGGCGTGTCGCCGCAGACACCGTCTAAGATAATTCCCATGCTTGAAACAAATAGCAAGCCTAATTATCAAACATCCGTTTCGGATCAGATAAGCCCCATTCGGTTTGCCGATCCTAAAGAGGAAGATACAAAGACCAGTCCGCATTGGGAGACGGAAGCTTCAAAAGGGAAACCAGTTAGTAAGGAGGTGTCTGCGCGGACATTCCTACCGCCGGTAACACCACAGGTCGACAATTTTCCGGCGGCCGCCCGCTTTAGTTCGGGTTTCAAGACAATGGAGATAGATGCTGATGATGGCGGTGAAGAGCTCAAAACGGTTATTGATGTTGTTCGAATGCAGGCCAAAAGTCACGGTAAACATTTTATTCAACTTTCTATTCTTTTGCTCATTGGCTTTTTTCTTTATACGACTTTCGACGCTGTAAATGGATGGACGTTATATGGCAGAGAGATCTATAATTTTGTTTTTCCACCTGCAATTGAAATAGAAACTGTTCCCCGGAATGCAAAGGTTTTGCTCGATGGAAAGGAAACCGTGGGCAACACCCCGCTGGCAATACAAAAAATTAGTCCTGGCGTACATAAACTTGAGCTCGCTTTGGCGGGTTATAAGCCTATAGAAAAAGCTATTTTTGTTCGTGGCGACGACATCAAAATTAAAGGGGGAAATCCAAGTGAAGGCGAAAGGAAGTACCTATTTCGCTTTTCAAAGGAAATTGAAATCAATTCAATCCCTCCCAATGCCGATGTGTATATAAACAGCGTGAAATTTCCCAAGAAAACACCTTGTCAGCTATCGTGGGAAGTCGGCTCACCCTTTATGCTTGAACTGCGAAAAGAAGGCTTTGAAACGTTGTCAGATTATACCCTGCACACGGCGGAAGGCTATGACGAAGTCGAGGATCGGCGCTTATGGGATATGCGGGTAATTAGCGACCAATATTCAATTAAAGGCATATTTAGGAAAAACATTGATGTAGCGAGTGTTCCAACGGGCGTGCGAATTGTTGATGTCAAAACCGAACAAATTCTCGGAGTTACCGGTGGAGGATCCAGATTAACATTGCCGGTTGGTGAGCATGAACTGATTTTTCAAAAGAACGGTTTTATTTCGCAACCCCGTGAAATTATTGTCAATGAAGCTGAAAATGAAAGTATTTTGGTCGTAATGTCGCGCAAAGTAAGAATAACTGCTGTAGATGTAACAGAAGAAGGTCAGCCTCCCCTTGAAGTGAACTTAATTAGTTTGAGGCAAGGGGATAGGGAAGCGCTTCGCTCACGCAGAACTACGCCGGCTGAATTGAATCTGCCAGCTTATAAATATAAGGCAATTTTTTCCAAACCGGGTTATCAGCGGTTAGAAGTTGAGATTGAGCCGGACGCTCGTTCAGTTATTGCGGAAATGCGCGCATTAAAATCAATTATTGAATTTAATATTGAAGACGCTCTTACCGAAAAACCTATTACGGAGGCGGAAATCACAATAAATAGTCAGGGAAACGATGTCGATCCTTTTATGGTTGTAACCGGGGGAGATGGTTTGGCAACCGGGCAATTCCTGTCAGGTTCATATTCGGTTTTAGTCAGGAAAGATGGTTATGTCGAAGCGAGCAGAAGTGTAACTGCTTTGCCAGGTGAAACATATAGCCTGGTTTTTCAACTGTATCCTTCAAATTAGGATTGAACAGCATTTCAAATGCCAAAATTAGTTATTAAAAAAGATGATGCAATTATCAAAAAACTCTCTGTTCCGGGTGAAGTAGAGGCATTTACGGTTGGGTGTGAGCGCGGCAATGATATCATCATTAAAGACAAGACAATTTCTTTTTTTCATTTACAGTTTGAAAAACAAAACACAGACTATTATGTGCGCGATCTGCAAAGTCAATGGGGCACTTACGTAAATGGTGAAAAAATTTCAAATCGAACTGTTGTTCGCGATCTGGATGAGGTTAGTCTTGGTCAGCATAAGATAGTTTTTCTGCATTCTAATACCATGAGTGGATTGGTGACCGACCAAAACGGGAAAGCCTCACCCGTTCAGGAAGAGGTTGCGGCTAAGGGTGGTTCGGCGAAAATTCCGAGGCTCACCGGTTTGAATGAATGGTTAAATCAACCAAGCGATGCAGGCCTCCATTTGGGAAAGCAAGCAGACCAGGAGACGGAGAACAACCCTTTTGCATCAAATGAGTTAACGGATCCCCTTGCGGAAATTCACGCCAAAAGTCCGCCGGATGTTGATGTAAAACAAGACGAAGATAGCAATGATCCCGCAAAAAATAATTATTACACCGTTTCAAATGAAATAACGGCTGCAACAACGGATGCATTGACTTTTCCGGGCTCAAAGAGCGATGAATTTGATCTCTTGAATGGCGAGGCCAGCGCGCCGGTCGACAACTCTCTCCCTGCTGACCCTCCAAGTCAATTTGACCAGCCATCCTCAACAAAAACAACCAATGACACCTACTACTTGTTAGGCATTTACGGCTACTATCTCGGTCGGCGTTATAAAGTAAAAGAACCGGAAACAAAGATTGGTCGGGACAGCAAGCTAAACGACATAATCGTCAGAAAGACCTACAGAGGGAAACTGGATCAAAGTGTCTCGCGCCGACACGCAACTCTAAAAATTAGAGACGGCGCCTGGTTCGTTTTTGATAAAAGAAGCCAGACCCGAACCTGGGTAAACCGCAATAAATTATCAAAAGATGATGTCGTGAAAGTTGATGTCGGGGATGAAATTGAAATTGGCAGCGATCAAAGAAGTCACATTTTCCGAATGGTAAAAGATGGAGATTGGAACTATTCTTTCCCCGTTAAGGCCGGCCCCTGGTTCATTCGTAATTTCATTAAGATTCTTAACACAGTTTCGGTTTCGGTAGGACTTGCCTGCATGGTCGCTGGTGTATTTGCCGTTAGAAATTTGAAGCAAATAAAAGACGCGCCAGCAAAACTTACTGTTCAGGAAAAGGCTTGGGGAGGCGAGGACATCGATTTGAAATTCGCTAATTCGCCCGACGCATTTATCTACCCTGCGATTTCTGACCTTAATAAAGACGGCGTGGTAGATGTTGTTTACGTCAACGACGCCGAACACCTCGCCTGTATTGACGGAGCGACAAAAGAACGACTCTGGCTCAATGATAAATTCGAAATTAATCCGACGGCTTCACCTGCTTTGGCGGATATTTTTTCGAAAGGCGCAAAAGATATACTTATAATTTCTTCAGACTCTCGAATCAGGTTGCTCGATGGCCAGTGGGGCATCGAAATTTCGAGAAGTCCTATCTTGTCCGGCCCTTTACAAGGCCCGCCTGTTGTTGCCGATTTTGATCAAAACGGACTTTTTGATATTGCAGTGGCTAGTAGAGCGAACGTTATTCATATTGGCTATGGGATGCAAAATCAATTCAAATGGACTTCATTTACTTTGAATGAAGAGCTCAGCTCTCCTTTGAGCGTCGGAGATGTTACCGGAGACGGAATTCAGGATATTATAGCCGGCACGCCGAATGGAAAGTTAATTGTTTTTGACGGATTTGAGCAAAAAGTTGCCAGACAAATAAATCTTGATGAGGAGTTCAATAAAGCAAGCGGGCGATTTGATAGCGCCAATGAAATAACCTTCCCGCCGGCATTGGCAGATTTCAATTCCGACGGCGTCCTCGACGTTGCAACCATTTCAACAAAGGGCAACCTGATGGTTTTAGCCGGCGGTTCTTTTGAAAGGCTATGGTATGACTTGAACGATGACTCTGAACCGATGGGGAGGAGTATAGCAAGTTTGACCCTCGCAGATTTGGATGGCGACCGGAAGGCGGACATTATTTTACAATCCCCGCAAGGTAAAATTCGCGCTATGCGTGGAATGGGGCAGGCAAAAGATCGAAAAATTGTCTGGTGGGAATTTCCCGATGCCGGATTGGAGCAGTTTATTGGCTCGCCAATTAGCGCCGACTTTGACAAGAATGGCTCACAAGACATTTTTTGTGTGAGCTTGGGGCGAGGCCCTTTGGTTCTTGATGGCGAGACCGGGTTTCCGCTTGTGCAAAACCTTGATGTGCAACCGAAAATACAAAGTCAGGCTGTTATCGGAGACCTGGATAGTGACAATTATATGGATGTATTGCTACTTCGCCAAAATGCCCGACTTCACAAACTTGCAACCAACGCTGTAAATATAAGCGGACTGGTATTGTGGAGCCAATCTTTCGCAGATAATCATAACTCCAGTTTAACCAATCAGATAAAAGACAGAACAAAAATATATATGATGTGGATTTCCGGCGCAGTCGCCACACTGGTTTTATTGGGTTCATTGCAATTCTTTTTCAGGAGAAGCAGGAAGAAGTTTTCATTTTTTTAACTTCTTGTTCTTGTCGAAAAATAAACCCGAAATATAAAATTGGAGCTTAACATGGATGTTAAGTGTAAGCTGTATTCCAAAGACAGTTTGCCAATAAATATATTTCGGAGTGTTTCAAATTAAAGTCGCACCGTTTGGATTGGCAAATTAGATAAATTCCAGAGTGGATTAACTTTTAAATTGTAACCTTCAGGCTGATAGAGTGCTGGATTATGAGTAGCAGCAGGCGCGTCAAAACAACAACTGCGGTCTATAGCGATGTAGGCAAAGTGCGCACGGCTAACGAAGACAGTTATTATATTTCCAGAGATGAAAATCTTCTGGTTGTCTGCGACGGAATGGGCGGCCAGGTGGCGGGCGGCCTTGCCAGCAAGATGGCCGTGGAAACAATAAAAGATGTTTATCAGTCAATGTCGGGTAAAGATGTTCTCACATTTCTTTATGATGAAGAGCGAAAATTAACCAGTGGCTCTCAAAGACTTGTTGCGGCTGTCCGCCTGGCCAATCGACGCATATATAATATTTCCGCTAAATTCTCCAAATTAAGAGGAATGGGCACCACAGTAGTCGCCCTGGCTCTCGATAGTTCCTTTGCCACCATGGTGCATGTGGGTGACAGCCGGATTTTCAGGTATAGCGACAGGAAAATTTTGCAGTTAACCGAGGATCATTCATGGCTTAATGAACTGATCGAAGACAATGAAATCAATGAAGAACAAATCGAAACTTTTTCTCAAAAAAATGTGATTACGCGGGCGCTTGGAACATCGCCTACTATTCGCATTGATATTCATTCGGAAAAATATCGAAAAAATGATCTTTATGTTCTCTGCACAGATGGCATGCACGGCACAGTCGGCGCCAAAGATATCAAGAAAGTTGTTGAGCGCAGCAAAGGATCAATTGATCGGATTGCCAGAACCTTGATCGAAGCGGCTGTCAGGCGTGATGGCAGTGACAATGTCACAGTAGCTGTCGCCCGAATTGAACAAAACAGTAGAGAAATGGGAGTTGCCGCAGTTTCAACAACCATTCCGGAAGAGGGCGCGAGAATAACTGTGGTCGAAGAAAAATTTATCCAGGAACAATACCCTGAGCCAAAAATGCGAGGTAAAAACCCAATGAACATTGCCATGAACAGCAAATCCATTTTTATGCCGATATTAGTTGTATTAACAGCTATGTTATGTTTTATGCTCGGCTTGCTGCTAAAAGAAGGAAGGTTTTCCTCAAACAAAGCCGCGTCTATGGGTGTAAGCGGTTCTCAGTTACAACGTGGATTAGCGGCGCAACAGTTGCGCGGCCGTGATTCAGCCGACTCTGGCGGGGTCATTGCCGTGGTCATGTTTAAAAATCAGGCTGAACTTGACCAGGCTCGCTTAACTGAAAAGGGTCGCTTGTTGAACCAATTTAAGTTGTACGATGACGATGGACAACCGATTGTTAAGGACACGTTTTCAATTTTTCTTATAAACGATGCAACCGGCGATGTGTTGGAGAAAACCTCCGGCATTAAATTACCCAGGTTGCAAACCAATTAAAACGGGCTGAGTGGGAAGTTGAATATTATCTGGCTGCCGGTTGCAATATCTTTTCCTTTAGTAGTTATTGGAATTATCTGGTCTACTCCAGAATTCAGAGCCAATTTTTTGATATGGCGAAGAAAAGATTCTCAGGCAAGAGCCCTTTTGGAGCAAATTGTTGAACAAAAACCTAACAAAATGCAGCTTTACGGCAAACTTGCAAGAATATACTATTTGGAAAACAGGAAGGATCGCAAAGCTATTCGATTTTATGAACTTATCGTGAAATTTAAATTGCCATTTGAATGGCGTGATGAACTTTACGTTATTGTGGCGAAGCATTATATAAAAGAAGGCAGGCAAGACACCGAAGCCATCAGGATTATCGAAAGAGCTGTGGACAAAGAATTAAAGAAATTTAATGGCGTTAACTCCAAAAGTGAGATGTAGTCGCTAATGTCCCCGAACGACGCTAAACCGAGCAGAGATTTAATAATGATGATAATGGCTCTTGGCAATGCTTATCTTGACAAAGGCCTATACTCTGAAGCGGCTAAACGCTATAACCAGCTTCTGAGCCTGCGCGTTGCCAACAGGCACTTGTACACCAATTTCAGCAAAGCCCTGATTGGCATGCGCAAATTTGACCGGTTCGCGCTTGAAATCTACCAAAAGGCGATACAATATGACGCCGATAATGAAGAAATTTATCAAGTGTTGGCGGAAACCTTTCTTAAGGAAAAGAGAGAGGATCAGACTGCGGTTGTAATTTATGAAATGGCGATTCAACAAGAGACGCCAAATTTTGATAAAATTGCCGCATTTCTCAGCGAATTGTATTTTCGGCAAAACGACCTGCAGAAATGTCATGACCTTTCTGATCGCATCCTTTCCATCAGGGGGTATACAAGTCGGTCGCTTGAACTTTATATGAAGAGTTCCTGGCAGACCAGAGAGTTCGACGAGACCATCACTTTCTTAAAAAAACTGATAGACACTACACCCCAAAACACGCACCTCTTGCAACATCTTGCCGTTACTTTCCTGGAAAAGAAGTTTGACGGTGAAGTTGCCAATAAACCAGCTCGTTTCAGTTATATCGATCGTCAGTTGCTCAGAGACTATATCAGCGCATTTGATGAATTTGACAATCTGCTCGCGCTCTCCTTTTACCTCGATTTAAAAAAGTTTTTTTCCGAAAAAACATACTGGGGCGCGCTGGTCAATGAAGAGCTTTCCGATGAGCCGGTTTATGCTTACCAAACCGAAGAAGGCAAAATTGAGCCTTTTCCGCCAAAAGCAGCAAACATAAGTCAATTTGATATTAATAACGATCTTCTGCCCAAGTTAAGTCCTTTTGAAAATTGGTCAGAAAATAGCGTCGTTGCAAAATCACTGCTGACATTCGAGGATTTTCAAAAGCAGGGCGCCTCGATTTTTTCCAAATCAGAAGGTGTTGCCAATTTAAGAATACCTGAACAGGCGGACATCTTAACAACGATCTACCTGGTCAATTATCAGGAAATCAAAAGCCAGTTTGGTGATGAACAGGCGCAACAGGTCAGAAAAAAATTCATGACGCTGTTAGCGGAATTCCTTGAAAAATATCAATTGGGCTATGTGTGGTGCGCCGCCAACGGACTATTGTTGTTTTCCAATCATTTGGCCAACGCAGTTTCTTTGGTCATCGATCTGCTGAATACGCTGAACCGCTATAACTTTGTTAACCAGCAGCCTGAACATATTCACATTGTCGCCAGCATTCACAACGCTCGTGAAGGTCTTGGACAAAGCGGCGAGCACGTTTTAAAGGATATTGCAATCGGCGTAAAATTGGCGACCGCCACGGAAAAGGATTTATCTGAGGACAGCCGATCCATTTATGGCAAGACATTCTCGAAAATCGACCGGTTATTTATTAGCGCAAAAGCATATCGTCAAATTAAGAGCACAAATCGCTTCAAAGTTAATTCGATTGGTCAATTTCAACTTCGATATTTAAAAGACACCATTAACGTTTATGAAATTCCCTGGCGCAATCCCGGCGATGAGCTTCGGTTTGGCTATATTAAGAAAATTAGCCGGTTTGAGCTGTTGTCTGAAATCGGTATGAAAGGTTCGGTTAAAGTATACAAAGCAAAAGACGCCAACCTGAACAGGTTTGTAATACTCAAGGTAATTCAGTCAGAAGTCTTTAACTCATTGCCGGCCAACAGTCCGCAGAAAATTGACTTTTACAAATTTGTCAAAGCTTTGGGGCAATTAAGCCACCCGAACATTGTAAATATATATGAAGTCGATGAAGACAAAGAATTAACCTATTTTGCGCGTGAATATGTGGAAGGGATTCCGTTTACGGAAGTTTTTACCAGAAGCGTCCCATTCAAAAAAGATCGCTTTATCAAAATTATCTATCAGATTTTTAAGGGTTTGCATCATAGCCATCGCCTTGGCTTTATGCATCTTAACCTGAAGCCAAATAACATTATTGTAGGCGCCAATGATGAAACCAAGTTGTCAGATTTTCTGATACCTGGCTCACTTTTTGCTGATGAAAAACATAGAGATGAACAAGGGTTGTTATATACTTCGCCTGAGCGTTTAACCGGCACTATTGGCGACCAACGCAGCGATCTTTTTTCTCTCGGTACAATTATGTATCAGGCAATTACGCTATTGCACCCATTTGCGGATAGTAAATATGCAACAATTGAGGAGGCGGTTTTGAACACACCTGTGCAACCGCCTTCCGAAATAAATAAGGAGATTCCGCGTTTCTTTGACGCGCTTCTTTTAAAATGTTTGGAGAAAAATCCGGACGAGAGGTTTCAGTCTGCTGAACAGGTCATTGCCTTGCTTAAGAAAAATTTCGAAAAGATACTGTTTTCGAACTTTCATTTTCAAATTGCGCAAGCGCGAGATTCACTCTAAGCCGGTGAGATAAATAACTTGACAACCACATGGAGGTGATAGCGTCCGGGGAACTATTTTTAAAAACCTGAAAAAATTTAGATACAATTTATTTTTTAACCAAAACCACCATAATTAAAGGAGTAACAAACAATGGGACAACAACAACTTTTGCTAATCATCTTGAGCGCTGTCATTGTGGGTATTGCAATTACTGTCGGACTTAATATGTTTGGTCAGGGCGCTTATTCAGCCAACCGCGACGCTGTCATGCAGGATCTGCAAATCATTGGGGCGCGGGCGCAGGAATGGTATCGCAAGCCGGCCGCTTTGGGCGGTGGTGACAGAAGCTTTGTTGATCTGGATTCTGTGCAACAAGTTGGCTTTCCAGGTGCAACTGCGAATGGAACCTATACGCTCGGCACAGGCACTGCAACTGAAATTACAGTTAGTGGGGTGGGGCGAGAAGTAGCGCCTGGA
>Ga0316187_10000026_pt1 | contig 85014 bp, 85 predicted proteins | sample CroRivburrow1_MG_FD_204927 | JGI IMG/M metagenome (GOLD analysis project Ga0316187, IMG submission 204927) | Coastal sediment microbial communities from Maine, United States - Cross River worm burrow 1 | ecosystem: Environmental > Aquatic > Marine > Coastal > Sediment | place: USA: Maine...
ATATTACCGGTGAAACATGGGCCGCTTTTGAGCCGACCATCGATTATGTGGTCACCAAGATGCCGCGTTTTGCCTTTGAGAAATTCCCCGGTGCCGATTGCCGCCTGACCACGCAGATGAAATCGGTGGGTGAGGTGATGGCCATCGGGCGCTGCTTCGCCGAATCCCTCGGCAAGGCGATGCGCGGTCTGGAAACCGGCACATCAGGCTTCGATCTGGTGCTGCCCGAAGGTGATGAGCGCGACTCGATATTGAAAGAAAAGCTGACCGTGCCGGGGGCGGATCGCCTGTGGTGGGTTGGCGAGGCCTTGCGTTTGGGTACGGATGCAGGCTGGGGTGAGCAGCGGGTGATCGAGCTGACCAATATGGATCCGTGGTTTGTGCGCGAAATGGCCGCCATCATTGATTTGGAACAATCGCTGGCCGGGCGTGCCGTGGGTTCCGTAAGCCGTGAGGACTGGCTCGAAGCCAAGCGTGCCGGACTTGCCGATATCCGTCTGGCGCAGTTGATGGCTTGCAGTGAAGAGAATGTAAGGTCTGCGCGCATGGCTCTCGGCGTGCAGCCGGTATTCAAACGAGTGGATACCTGTGCGGCCGAATTCGAGGCGAAAACGCCTTATCTGTATTCGACCTACGAGGATGAATGCGAGGCGCTGCCGACCGATAAGCGGAAAATCATGGTGCTGGGCGGTGGCCCGAACCGTATCGGTCAGGGTATCGAATTTGATTATTGCTGTGTGCATGCCTCGTTTGCGCTTTCCGAAGATGGCATCGAGACCATTATGGTCAACTGCAATCCGGAGACCGTATCCACCGACTACGACACCTCGGACCGCTTGTATTTCGAGCCGCTGACCTTCGAAGATGTGATGGCTATTGTCGAGACTGAGAAGCCGGACGGCGTGATCGTGCAGTTCGGCGGACAGACCCCTTTGAAGCTGGCCGAGTCTCTGGAAAATGCTGGCGTACCCATCATCGGTACCAGCCCGGACATGATCGATCTGGCCGAGGATCGCGAGCGCTTTCAGCAACTCTTGCACAAGCTCGATCTGAAACAGCCGGAGAACGGCACGGCTCGCTCGGTGGATGAGGCATTGGCCGTGGCCCGCGATATCGGATTCCCTGTGGTGGTGCGACCTTCTTATGTGCTGGGCGGACGTGCCATGCAGATCGTGCATGATGAGGCTGGCCTGCTTCGCTATATGCGTGAGGCGGTGAGTGTCAGTCACGACCATCCGGTGCTACTGGATCGCTTTCTCAATCAGGCCATTGAGCTGGATGTTGATGCGCTGTGCGACGACACGCGCGTTGTGCTTGGTGGCATCATGGAACATATCGAGGAGGCAGGCGTACATTCCGGCGATTCGGCTTGCTGCCTGCCGCCGCATTCGATTAGTGATGATGTGATTGCCGAAGTGAAACGACAAACAGAAGCGCTTGGTCTGGCCCTGCACGTGAAGGGCTTGATGAATATCCAGTTTGCCTTACAGGGTGATGTTCTTTATGTGCTGGAAGTCAATCCACGTGCCAGTCGTACGGTTCCTTTCGTCTCCAAGGCGACGGGTGTGCCGCTGGCTAAAATGGCGGCGCGTATCATGGCAGGGGCTACGCTGGATGATTTGGGTATCCATGAAATCGCCCAGCCGACGCGTTACCGCTCGGTCAAGGAAGCAGTGTTTCCTTTTGTGAAGTTCCGTGGCGTGGATCCGCTGCTATCTCCCGAAATGAAGTCTACCGGCGAAGTGATGGGTATCGCTACTGATTTCCCGGCGGCTTTTGCCAAGGCGCAGCTCGGAGCTGGCTGTATTCTGCCGCAAAGCGGACGCGTTTTTGTCTCGGTGCGCGAGGCCGACAAGGCAGCAGCGATACGCATCGGCCAAATACTGGTTGAAGCAGGGTTCGAGATCCTGGCTACATCGGGCACACATCGGGCTTTGACTGAGGCAGGGGTGGAAAGCACGTCTGTTGCCAAGGTGACCGATGGCGCCCGTCCGCATATCGTGGACCGCCTGCTTTCCGGTGATGTGGCGTTGATTGTGAACACCACCGAGGGCGCACAGGCCATCGCTGACTCCAAATCCATTCGTCAGGCGGCATTGGTGCATGCCATTCCGTATTTCACAACCAGCGCCGGCGGACTGGCAGCAGCTGAAGCGATGTTGCGTCATGCCGACATGACCGAAGTTAAAAGTATTCAGGATTATCACGGAGGATGAGCATGGAACGTGTACCGATGACCATCAAGGGTGCCGAGGCCATGAAGGCAGAGCTCAAGCACCTGAAAACTGTAAATCGTCCACGCATTGTCGAGGCGATTTCCACGGCGCGTGCGCACGGCGATCTCTCTGAGAATGCCGAGTATCACGCCGCCAAGGAAGAGCAGGGCTTTAATGAAGGTCGCATCAAGGATATGGAAGATAAATTGTCCCGGGCAGAAGTCATCGATACCGCAGCGATTGTATCCGACCGGATCGTGTTCGGCGCTACCGTTGAACTGATCGATATGGAATCTGGAAATGAGGTTGTCTATCGCATCGTCGGTGTGAATGAGGCTGATATCGAGCAGGGGATGGTGTCTATCACTTCACCCATTGCCCGCGCCCTGATCGGCAAGGAAGCCGGCGATATGGCTGAGGTGCAGGCGCCCGGTGGCGTGCGCGAATATGAAATTCAGGCAGTTGAATATCGCTGATTGCCGCGGTTTGCGTGCAAGCTGTCTGAGCGCAGATTGCCTGCGAGCCGGGAGCATCCGGCTGGCCTTGGCGCTTGTTCTGGCCCTGCTTGTGGTGCCGGGCTATATCGTTGCACCGGCACTGTTTGCCAATCTCGATACAGCGTCACAGGCCGGCCATCTGGCCGGTATCATTTTCCATACCGCCAACCGCGCCATCCTGCTCTTGCTCATTGCCCTGGCTCTGTTCTGGCGTGGTCGCGACGCTGGCCGCTGGCGCTGGATCATGTTGACCGCCTTGCTGCTGCTGTGTGGGACTCAGGAGTTTGCTCTAGCGCCGCATATGCAGGCCATGAAAGAAGCCATGGGGCCGATTGATGCGCTGCCCGAAGGTGATCCGCAGCGTGGTGCATTCGGCATGTGGCACGGGATCAGTGCCCTGATGCATCTTGCGGCAAGCATACTGGCTGTGCTGCTTGCGGCACTGGGTTGGAACGGGCGGAGGGATGCATGCAAAACCTGAAAACCTGGATCGAACGGTGGCTGACCGACACCCAGATGGTGGCCTTGTTCACCTCACTGGTCATTATTTTCGGCCTGCTCAGCCTGTTCGGTCCGATGCTGGCACCGCTGCTAGTTGCGATTGCCTTGGCCTATGTACTGGATGGCGTGGTTGAATTATTAGTCCGCTGTCGCTTACCGCGCTTGGCGAGTATTGCGCTTGTGGCAATAGGGGCGGTTCTGTTTCTGCTGTTTGCCCTGCTCGCTGTGCTGCCGATGCTTTCCGGACAGGTAGGCCGACTGATCACTCAGGGGCCGAGTCTGGTGGAGGGGCTGCTCGGGTGGTTGCACAAGGTGCAGTTGCAGTATGCCGATTGGATTAATCCCGAATATGTGCAGAAATTAGCAGGCATGGGCGTGGAAAAGATGCAGGACTGGGGCGGGGCGCTTTTCTCTTTTTCACTGGCCTCGATTCCCGGGCTGATCACGCTGCTGGTGTATGCCGTGCTGGTTCCGGTGTTGGTGTTTTTTATACTCAAGGATAAGGGCGAGTTGATCGCCTGGGGGCAACGATTCCTGCCGCGCGAGCGCACCCTGGTGAATCAGGTGTGGGGCGAGGTGGATGTGCAGATCGGCAATTATATTCGCGGAAAGTTCTGGGAGATGGTGATTGTCGGCGTCGTCACATGGCTGGCTCTGCTGCTTTGCGGGCATCAGTACGCCCTGCTGCTTGGTGCGCTGACCGGTCTTTCGGTATGGGTTCCCTTCGTGGGTGCTGCCGTTGTGACTGTGCCTGTAGTAGCCCTTTCCTTTTTCCAGTGGGGTATGACAGATGCGACCTTGTATGCCTTGATTGCCTATGGTGTGGTCCAGCTTCTTGATGCCAATGTGCTGATTCCATGGATGTTCTCCGAAGTGGTCAATCTGCATCCGATCGCTATTATCGTGGCGATTCTGGTGTTCGGAAGCCTGTGGGGCGTGCTTGGTGTATTTATCGCGATTCCGATGGCGGCACTGGTGCGCAGCGTTTTACAGGTCATGATGGACCGGCAGCAGCCGGAAGCCTCCGGCTAAAAAGGGCTGGGACGATTGACAGGTGAGGGCCGGCGCTTAGTTTTCGTGCGCCTCGCGATATTGATAAACCAAAGATAAAAGCTGGAGAACGACATTGAGCAAGCAAAAGAAGCCAAACAAAAACGAGCCGATTGATGTGGCCCATGAAGAGCTGGAGGAGCTGAAGCGGGAAATGCGCTCGGCCCAGCTGACTGCATGGGCCATGGCCAATCAGCAGAAAATCATCGCAGGACTGGTTGCGCTTCTTTTGCTGATCGTGGGCATCAGCCTGTGGAAAGAACATCGCCAATCACAGCGCGCCTCGGCCGCAGCCTTGTATTTCCAGGCACTGAATTCGCCGCAGGAAGATGATCAGCGCTCCATGTTGCAGGCGGTGATCAAGGATTACGATGACACCGTGTATGGCGGACTTTCCCGTCTGCTTCTGGCTCGTGTGGATGGGGAGCATGCCGAAGCATATCTGCAGACGCTGATGGGCCGTTCGGATGTGGACGATGGCATCAGAATGCAAGCACGTCTGGATTTGGCCCAGTTGAAGCTTGAAGCTGGCGACAAGGCGGCAGTGCTTGCCCTGCTGGCCAATCCCGGTGGTGCTGATTATGAGCAGGTGCGGCACTACCTGATGGCGCAGGCATCGAGTGATGATGCCAGTCGCATCGAGCATTTGAAGCAGGCCCTTGATGCACCGTCGTATGATGATGCTCTGCGTCAGCGCATTAAGCAGCAGCTTTCCACGCTAGATCAATCCGCAACTGTTGCCGGTCAGGGCTGAGCATATGCCATTACTCCGTTCCCTGTTGTTCTGTTGCCTGTTACTAACGCTGGGTGGCTGCTCAGTGCTTGATTGGTACAAGGGCGGGCAGGCTGATGAGCCGGTCGTAGGAGAGAAAGCAGCAGCAGGCCAGCCTGTGCTTGTGCCGATTGCTGCGCAGGCATCGGCCGACTTGCAAATCGTCTGGGGTGCAGATGTAGATCAGCGCCGTCCCTTATCGCCATATAGCTTTGCCCAGCCAGTGCAGGCCGGTGATCTGATTGTTGTTGCCGGTCAGGATGCCTATGCACATATATATAATATGCAGGGCAGTGAGCTGCGCCGTGTCGGCTTGCTAGCGGCCGGTGAGTCCGGCGGTCTGGCGATGTCTGCTGATCTAGTGGTGCTCAGTGATGTGCAGGGCGTTCTCTACGGTATCGATCCCCGGCAGGGTAGTATCCAGTGGCAGTGGGATATGCCCTCCACCATGCTCGGCCACCCGGTCCGGGCCGGTGACGACATACTGTTGCAGACAGCCGATAATAGTATCTATCGGATTTCCGCCAAGGGCGAAAAGGTTTGGAGCTTTTCTGGCACACGAGCCGGGTTGAGCATGAACGTAGGCCCATCGCCACTGGTTGCAGGCGATGTTTGTTATGTTGTGATGACCAATGGCGATGCGGTTGCCTTGCGCTCTGATAACGGTGATCTGTTATGGCGTCGTCAGTTATTGCTCGATAGCGATGCGGTTGTGCTTAGTGAGCTGAAAACGCCGGTGGCCGATCCCGTGCTGCTTGGCGATGTGCTGATTGCCTCCATCTATCAGGGTAATCTGATCGGGATTTCGGCGCGCGATGGACAGCAACTTTGGCAGCGTGGCATGTCCTTGAAGTCTGCCCCCGTGGTGCAGGCCGGACGCCTGTTTACCGCCAGCGGCGACAGCGTGCTCGAAATCGATCCGGCCAGCGGCGCGACGCTTTGGAAGCGCAAGCTTAATGCCGGCGAACTGGTCGGTCCCGCACTCGCGCAGGGCAGGCTCTACGCAGCCGATGATCGTGGCGGGGTATTCACCATCAGCCTTGATGGTCGGGTCATAGGCGAGGCCCATTTGCCGGGACGGATAGATCATGCGCCGTTGCCGGTTCCCGGAGGAGTCCTGTTGCGTAACAACCTCGGCGGACTCTACCTAGTTCAGTAATGGCCCACCGTGGGCACCTTCCTGTTGTCGCCATTGTCGGGCGACCGAATGTCGGTAAATCGACCCTGTTTAATCGTCTGATCGGCGAGCGTAAAGCTATTGTCGGAGATCGTCCGGGGGTCACCATTGATCGTCTGGAGACCGAATGGTTATTGCGCGATGGTAAAAAGCACCGCTATGTAACACTGGTGGATACCGGTGGTATCGGCCTCTCGGCTGCACCTTTGCAGGTGGATGGCACGACTGGGCCTGTCGATCTGCAATCGGCCATTGATGTGCAGGTTGAGGCAGCCCTTGAGGTGGCCGATGTGGTGTTGATGCTGACCGACGGCAGTGTCGGCATCAGTCCGCTGGACGAAATGATTGCCGATCGTCTGCGCCGCAGGCAGGCCCCGTTGCTGCTGGTGGTCAATAAGGCCGAAAACCCTGACACAGCGCATGATTTTCACAGTCTCGGACTGGGCGAACCCTTGCCCGTGTCGGCCCTGCATAATCAAGGCTTGCACCGTCTGCGCGAGGTGCTGGCAGAAACGCTTCCGCCGGAAGATGACAGTGAAGAAGAGGGCGAGGCACCACTGGCAAGGCTGGCCGTGATTGGCCGCCCGAATGCCGGAAAATCGACCCTGATCAATGCATGGCTGGGTCGCGAGCGCATGGTGGTCAGCCCCACGCCCGGCACCACCCGCGATGCCGTGGATGTGGATTTGGAATATAAGGACCCGCAGGGCGAAGGCATCGTTCGCCTGATTGATACTGCAGGGCAACGCCGCCATTCGCGCATCAATGATGCCATTGAATTTATTGCCCGCGTCAAGGCGCAGCAGGCCTTTTCGCGTGCCGATACGGCCATCATGTTGATTGATGGAGAAGCCGGTATCAGTGATCAGGATATGCGCCTGATGAGTCTGGCACACGACAAGGGATGCGCCCTGCTGGTCGCCGTGAACAAGATTGATCTGTTGAGCGATGCGGCATGGAAGCTGCTGGCCGAGCGACTGGATTTCCGCATGCGTGGCCTGACCGATGTGCCTTTGATACGTATTTCCGCCAAGCTCGGCAAGGGTACGCATGGCCTGTTGCGGCAGGCCGTTTCGGCGGCCCGGCGCAATCAGAGCACCTTCGCCACTGCCGATCTCAATCGCTGGCTGGAGGATGCTCAGGAGCGCCAGCCTGCACCGAGTGATAATGGCGCTGTGGTGCGCATGAAGTATTGCACGCAGATTTCCACATCGCCGCCAGTGATTCGCATTTTCTGCAACCGCCCCAAGGCGGTGCGCGCGGCGTATCGGAAATATATGGAGCGCGAGTTCCGCGTTTGTTTCCGCATGACAGGTGTGCCCGTTCGTCTGCTATTCGATGCCTCGGACAATCCCTATGCCGACAAGAGCGATGGCAAGCGCAAGGAAGCCGGTGTTGCACGTAAGTCCAGGCGCGAGGACAAGAGGCACCGCTGATGCCCAGCTACGAGGATTTGCGCAATCTCGCCTGTCCTGCCTCACACATGTTCGATGTGGTGATGGATATCGAGGCCTATCCTTCCTTCCTGCCCTGGGTCGCGGAAGCCCGCATCCTGATCCGTTCCGAGCATGAGCTGAGTGCCGAGCTGGTGGCTGATTTCAAGGGCCTGCGCCAGCCGTTTAAAACTGTGGATCGCTACGTGCCGAACAAGCTGGTCGAGGTTCGCCTGCTGGAGGGGCCATTCCGTTTTCTCGAAAGTGTCTGGTCTTTTGAGGAGCGCGGGCCGGAGGCCTGCCGGGTGCGATTCTCTATCGAGTTTGAATTCAAGAGCATGGTGCTGGGCATGGTGGCTTCGCCCATTTTCGGCCATGCCTGCAAGACCATGGCGCATGTGTTTGAAGCGCGCGCTATGGAGCTTTATAGGAAGGAGGCGAAATGAACATCACCGTTGCCTATGCCCTGCCCACTGAGCAGACCTTGGAAGAGATGGAGGTTCCCGAAGGCACCACCGCCGAGGAAGCCATCGCCATGAGTCATCTGCTGGAGAGATATCCGGAGATTGATCTGGCCGTGAATAAGCTTGGCGTGCTGGGTAAGCTGGTCGCCCTGAGCAATGTGCTGCGGGATGGTGACCGCGTTGAAATCTATCGCCCCCTGCCCAAGAAGCCGCGCGATGCGCATGCCGTGGACGACAAAAAAGCGCGCATCCGCGCCCGCAAAGAATCCCGCCAAACTGAATCAGAAGACTGATCTCTTCTGTTTTCTGAATGACTGCCAAAATGGGTTATTCGGAATTATTGTAATGGTGTTTCTAGCGGTATTTGTACTTACATTAGAAGCTATAGATTATAAGCAATAAGATTTCAATTTTCATTTGCCACTAAGAGTAAGGTTTGATGTCATTGGCTTGGCAAGCTTGCCAGCCTGTCTCTCTATATATTTCTCAAAGTAAATGATGTCCGACTCTGGAACCTCATGTTGGAGGCATGTGCTTCGCCAGTTGGCAACTACGATTTCGACAACCTCATCTACAATCTCTTCTGCAGCCTTTGATGATATCTTGAAGCTTATCGCCAGCGATCCTGTTGCCTCACTTCTTCTTGGCCCAACATCACTATTGAGAAACGAGAGTGTATGCGATGCTCTTTGGTTTACGTCGGGCAGTAAATCATAGGCTGGAGTCAGGCAGTAGCCGTCACAGTAGTACATGGAGAAATTCTTAAGGTGGTCATCGGTATTGCCGATCACTGCGTTAAAAATCATCTGCCTAAAGAGTGCATGCAAATCACCCATAGGGTTGCAGGAAACTGCACGAACAATATCGGCCATTTGCACATAGCTAGAGTGATAGAAGCCTGTCACATTGAGCAGGCTCTGCATGCTAATCATGTGTCGATTGCCTCTATCAGTCCGGTCAAAACGGTCAAGGCATAGCAATTTAGTTTTCCCTGCCTGTAAAATGGTAAACTCAGGAACCTGCATGCCTCCCATACGAGCAAGCTCAAGGCATGATGCCTCAAGGCCAACCACATCATAAATATCCTTAATGCTTGGTAGTTTAACCAGTTTGAGATGGCCATCTTGGCCTATAACGCTCACCTTCGGGTGTGCGCCACCAGATGAACCTGCGGATTTGAATAGTCGTTGCAGCATTACATCATCCTGCAACTCACCTCGTTCAAAGGCCTGTGCTGCTGCTGCAAGTTCTTCAATTGAGCTAATGGATTCCTCAGGGCTCTCAGTCGGTTGCTTCCCATCAAGTCTTTCATATCTCAATGCTCCAATCGATTTGTAATCAAGGTGTTGCAGTAGAAGGTGAGGGGATTGCTGTGCGTGTGATAGGTTCAGAGCTTTACCCATGAGCGCTCGGCCCCACCCATCGGGCAAGGAGTCTTCAAATACTCCAAACAGTACCTTGTTCTCTTCATAGGAGAATTTCTCAGTGGGAAGGTTGATTGGATCTAGAGGAAACAGTTTGCCTACTTTGGCATAACGAAAAGCGCATTTCTCTCCTGTGGCGACCAAATCCCCAATATCGAAGACTGCGCCGATGTCATCCGTCATCCGAACCCTGTATAGAGCCTGTTCCATTATTGTTTACGCACTCTTTTACGTTCCTTCTGCTTTTTATCCAGTCGGTCAAATTGGTCAAACAGGCTCTCTTCCTCCGCGAACAGGTTTTTCCACTGACCCATGCTGCGGGTGATCTTTGCAGCCTCAAGCCAGAACCCTAATTTCACCTTCGGATCGCCGCCTTCCATGCGAATGTAAGTGCGCAGTGATACACCAAGGCGTGATGCCATAGTCTCTTGCGTATCTTCGAGCCTGTTGATTCGAAGACCTTTCAAATTAGACCCTATCTGCTTGCAGATATTTATGAGGTCATTTGAGAACTCGGAGTTATTCATGGGAACAACATGACATATATGGCATTTTATTGCAATATTTGCATAACAACACGCCAAACATGGCATATTAAGTTCGGAAGGGCCTATCCATGGCGTATGCTCTTGCAGCAATGGTCACAAACAACTGCCTGATTACATAACCCAATGAAAAGCCTACTAGTTTGATCACCGATGCTTTTGACCACCTCCTCCCTTTGATGATGGGAGAAGGCGGAAAGAACTCAGTCTTGAGATTCGCCTTCGGAGAGCAGGGATTCGCAGCGGGTGAGGAAGAGCAGTAGTTCCATGCGTTCCATGTCTTCGCCGGGTTTTTGCTGGCGCAGGGCGTGCAGCACAGGCCAGTGACGATGTCCGGACCATAGTTCAAGACCAGCCTTGTTCATGTTGCGATGGCCGCTTTGCAGCAGCTGGCGGATGGCGCTGGTGCGCAGCAGATTCAGGCGATGCAGCCATTCACAGCGCAGTTCATGGGCCAGATCTTCGCCCCAAGCCGGTGAGCGCAGAGCTGCCTGCATATGATGCAAGGGCAGAAGATCATGGCAGGCCTTGCTGGCAGCAAGGGCACGGGTCAGCGGCAGTTTCATGCTGGCGGAGAGATGCAGGGCAACCGCACTGCGGGCCAGCTCCGGCAGGATGGCAAAGCGTGCGGCAAGGCTTGTCTCGCCCTTGCCGAGCTGGGTACGGGCATAACGCCTGAGCGCGGCGCGATGCTTGCTCAGCCAGTCCTCATCCATGCCCTTGATGGGGCACAGGCGTAACAAATCCTCGGCAAAGCGCATCAGCAATTCTTGCAGGCGGCGGTGCATAGCGCAGGCCGTGCTGTGATCCGGATTCTCCCGCCAGATGGCTTTACGCAGCTCTTCACCATCGAGCAGATATTCGGCAGAGAGCAGGCCGATGACCACCTCACCTGCCGGATGTTGCAGCAGGCTTTGTAGATGATGCACCGAGCCCAGCCCAATGTGGTTGACCACATGATTGGCCGCCATGGTGTGCATGATGTGATCGGCCAGTGGATGGCCGCTGATGGCATCGGCAAAGCGGCGGCGGATAGCAGGCGGGAAATAGCCCTTGAGCAGGGTGTTGCTGAAGCAGTTTTGCAGCGGGAAACAGCAGTCGGCAAGGCGTTCGTGCAGGCGGTTTTTTTCATGCCCGAGCAGCACGGCAAGTTGCGGACGCAGGGCAAGGGTGGCGGCATCATCAATACCGGGATCGGTCTGGGCGCTGATGCGCCCCTCGCCCAGCAGCACATCGCGCAGGCGGCGCAGGCGTGCCGGATGCTCGGCGACTTCGATGCTGGCCAGTGTTAAGGCGCGCGACTGCATCAGGCTGTTGCGCAGGCACTGCTGGGTTACGGCCTCGCTCAGGCTGCGCAACTGGTGGTTGCGGCGCGAGGCGGGAAGCGCCGCACAGGCGTCGGAAAACAGGGTTTTAAGATTCACCTCGTGATCGGACATATCCACGCCGCCGGCATTATCAATCGCATCGGTGTTGATGCAGCCACCTGCTGCCGCATATTCCAGTCGGGCGGCCTGCGTGAAGCCGAGATTGCCGCCCTCGCACACCACCTTGGCCTGCAATTGCTTGGCCGCGACACGCACCGCATTGTTGGCCGGATCGCGCACCTCGACATCGCGCTCGCTGCTTGCCCGCACATAGGTGCCGATGCCGCCGTTGTAGAGCATATCCACCGGGGCGCACAGGATGGCGCGGATCAATGCCTCGCCGGATAGGGCCCCGGATGATAAAGAACCTGCTTCAATGCCCAGCGCTGTTTGAACCTCGGAGGAAATGGCGATGCGCTTGGCCGAGCGCTTGAATATGCCACCGCCTGCGCTGATGCAGTCCTCCTTGTACTCGCCCCAGCCAAGGCGGCTATCGAACAATCGTTTGCGCTCGGCAAAGGCCGCCACGGCATCGGGCTGCGGATCGAGGAAGATGTGCTGATGGTTGAAGGCGGCGAGCAGATGCATATGCGCATTGAGCAGCATGCCGTTGCCGAATACATCGCCGCCCATATCGCCGATACCGACCACCGAGATAGCATCGTTATAGGCATCGCGCCCCAGAGCTGCCAGATGTTGCGCGGCACAGACCCATGCACCGCGTGCGGTGATGCCGATGGCCTTATGGTCGTAGCCGTGCCGGCCACCGCTGGCAAAGGCATCGCCCAGCCAGAAGCCGGCCGCAAGCGCCTGCGCATTGGCCAGATCGGAATAGCGCGCTGTGCCCTTGTCGGCTGCCACCACCAGATAGGGGTCGTTGGCATCGACAGGGGCAATGTTGATCTCTGGCGGCGGGGTGAGTGCCCCATCGACGATATTGTCACTCAGCCGCAGCAGGCAGCGTATGAAGCTGGCGTATTGCTCTTGCACAAAGGCTTCATCGGGGTCCTCCCGATTGCGCAGTACAAAGCCGCCCTTGGCACCCGTCGGCACGATCTGTCCGTTCTTGACCGTTTGCGTGGCCATCAGCTCCAGCACCTCGGTGCGGAAATCCGCAGGGCGGTCGGAATAGCGCAGGCCGCCGCGTGCAATGGGCCCGGCGCGCAGATGCACGCCCTCGACATGTACGCCATGCACAAAGATTTCACGATGGGGGACAGGCTTCGGTGCATAGCTGAGCAACCCCGGGTCAATCTTGATAGCCACTGGTTCCTTGGCGGTGCGGCTATAGGCATTGGTGCGCAGGCCTGCCTCCACCAGTTCGGCCATAGCACGGAACCAGCGATCATCGGTCAGGCTGGTCACAGCCTCCATGGATTTGTCGAATTCCAGTCTGGCCTGTGCCACATAAGTTCCCGGCATGGCCGGGCGATGGCGCGCCTCGAACATGCGGTACAAGCGCGCCACGGTCTGCGGGTGCCTGTTGAGCATATCGGTCATCATCAGCGGGGCGGCATCGGGCAGGAGTTGCACCACATGATTGCGCAAGGTGGTCAGCACAGCGACCTGCTGGATATCGAGAGCGGCGGATAAGACCAGTGCATTGAGGGCGCCGTTTTCAGCCTCATCGTTGAATACCTGATTCAGCGCCAGCGTGAGACGGCCAATGGCATCGCGACTGAGTTCGCGCGCATAGCGGCAGGTGAGGCTGCTTAGATACAGGGGAGAGCCGTTCTCCGTGAATTCGACGACAGCTTCGCGCATCGCTGTCAGGCCGAAGGCCTGCACGCTGGATACCACATGACCAAGCGGCAATGCTTCCGGGGCGAAAATCTGGATGTCGAGGCCATCCACAGCAGGTCGCACATGCACGCGGATGCGGCGAAACTGCGTCACCCAGTCGAGCGCCCGGATATCGTCGACAAATTGTTCCGGCGGGAAAAGGTTCTGGTAAACCGGCGGCAGTCGAAGCAGACGAGCCAGTGCCTCCGGCACATTCAACTGCTTGGCATGGCGCAATACATGTGTTCTGGCCCTGTCCTTCCAGAAGATAACCGATTCCTGCACGGCAGCAGCCACCTCTGCATTCTTTCGAGTCGGGCCCGTACAACCGAGCACAATAATGCGGTGACTGCCGGCGCTGAAGGATTCGTGGCCGTGCAGGGCAAGGCCAAGTTTCGCCAAATGTTGCTCGATGATGGTGAGTACATTGGGGCCGAAGCGGTCGGTGGGCAGGCTGGCGACGATCATTTGCATGCTTCCCGGTTTCGGCGTGAATACGATGGCGTGGGTTTGTACCAGTCCGGTCAGATCGGAGAAGGCCTTTAAGGGGGCGAGCCATTGGCGTGGTGGGACAGCCAAGAGCAGTGATTTGGGTAGACGGTCGAACAGGGTGCGTATTTCGCGGCGATAAAAGGCCGATTCGATCATCAGCGATTGTTGCAGCAGTACATGCCAGCGCTTGCGTAGCAGTGGTACCTGGCTGGCATTGGCATAGCGCGCACTGCGCGAGAAATAGCCGAGCAAGAGTGCGCTGCGCAAACCCTTGGACGTCTTCCAGCAGATGCGTACCAGCTTGACGGGGACCGAGCTGTAAAGAAAGTCCTGACCAGCCGGTATATGCAGCCATTCAAGGCCCTGCCGAGTGGCCGGCGGAAGGGCCTCGATCTCTTCGTTCAGGCCATGTGCCAGGCGATGCAGTACAGCGCGATTGCGAAAGGCGCCAAGCGGTCGGGCCGGTAGTATCTCTTCATCCCCACCCTGTTTATCCACATCCCCTTCAGGCAACAGTCCGAAGCAGATATAGCGGTTGGCATTGATCCAGCGCAGCAGTTCAGCACTTTCCGGCTTGTCCTTGGCCAGATGCTCCGCCATATCATGCAGGGCCTTGTGCATGGCCGGGAAATCGCGCACCGAGGCATCCACAGCCTTGAGCACGGCATCCAGATCGCGGGCCAGCAGCTCTGCTTTTGGTGAGGTGGTGGCCGAGATATGCACAGCAATGAACATGGCATTGTCGGGGTCATGTTTGTCCGGATGCAGGATGTTCTGTGGTAGGCCTCGGGCATCGCGCTGCAAACGGTATACGAGGGCTTGCAGTTCGATCGGCTGGATATTGCTTCTGGTCAGATAGCCTTTGACTGCATCGAGATAGAAAGCCTGATCGGGGCAGCGAATGGTGAATACATGACGGTGCAGGTTGTCGTGGGTGATGCTGTGCCAACGCATCGCGGTGCGTTGATCACCGGGCTGGAGTAGAAGATCGAGCAGATCGCCGACCAGAATGGCTGCCAAGCGGGGCTCCGGTAGATGCAGTCGCTGCTCCCTGCGTGTCCGGGTGAGGAAATCAATCAGTTGCCGGCGGAGTTCTCTCATGAGCTCATTGTAGACGCTCAGGCTTTGCCGTGCTTACACATGGCTCTGGTTATTCATCCAGCCTGAAGCCGGCTTTTAGCGTTAGCTGCCAGTGGGAGATGTTGCCACCCTCAATATGACCGCGGGTTTCCGTGACCTCGAACCAGCGCAGGTTGTGTATGGTCTGTCCGGCACGCTTAATGGCATTCTCGATGGCCGGTTGGATGCCATCGGGTGAAGAGCCGGTTAGTTCGATGGCTTTGTAAACGTGATTCGACATGGTTACGACTCCTGTCGCGCTTGAATTTTGGCGCCAATGAAATGCTGATGATGCACGCCGATCAACTCGGCGATGCGGCGAATCAGTTGTTCCTCATAGGCATCCACATGCCCGTCGGCCATGGCCACGCGCCACAGCTCGCGCACAATGTCGGTGCGTTCATTGATGGGATAGCCCTTGATGATGCGTGAGGTGAACTGGTAGAGATCGTGGGCCTTGTCCGCAGCACTCGTGGCTCGTTTGATGAGCTTGTTGATTTCTTCGCTGGGGAGATTGAAGCGCTGTTGCAACTGGCTTGAAATAACACTGTGCTCGGCATCATCCAGCCTGCCGTCCATCATCATCACTTCGACCATCAGGGCGGCGACTGCCAGCTCAATGTCGTGTTCGTGCCCCGGGCGTGGCTCATCAGCCTTGCCTGCGAATAATTTTTTCAGGTGTTTGATCATATCCACTCCGCATTGCTTTGCGGGCACCTTAGCATACAGCGTCTACACTTGGCACATGGACAGGAAAGCAGGGATAGAGAACCAAGGACCACCGCTGGTGTATATCGGCGAGGCACTGGCGCGTTATGGTTTCGGTAACGAGCACCCCTTCGGACCGCAGCGCATGGCTGCCTTCTGGGATGAGGCGGTGCGGCAAGGGCTGGATAAGCGGGTGCGTATCGTTCTGCCATGCCAGGCTGACGAGGAGGCCATCAGCCGCTTTCATACGAGTGCATATATTGATCGGGTGAAACGCCTGTCGCAAAGCGGCGAGGGATTTCTCGATATGGGTGATACGCCGGCCTTCAAGGGTATGTTCGAGGCTGCCTCGATTGTTGCCGGCAGCGTGCTGGATGCGGCAGATCGAGTGATGCGTACCGAGGCGCGGCATGCCTTTGTGCCGATTGCCGGTCTGCATCATGCCAGACGCGATGCGGCCGCAGGTTTCTGTGTATTCAACGATTGCGGTATCCTGATCGAACATCTGAAGCAGGTGCACGGGCTGACGCGCATTGCCTATGTCGATATTGATGCGCACCACGGTGATGGTGTGTTTTACGCCTTCGAGTCTGACCCAGATGTGACTATCGCCGATGTGCATGAAGATGGGGTTTTTCTCTATCCCGGAAGCGGGTTTGCCAATGAAACAGGTAAGGGCGAGGGGCTGGGCAGCAAGCTCAATTTACCGCTTCCGCCGGGGGCAAATGATGATGATTTCATGGCCGTGTGGCAGCAGGCCGAGGCTTTTGTTCGTGCCGCCCATCCCGAATTCATCATCCTGCAATGCGGTGCGGATTCGATAGCCGGTGATCCCATCACCCACCTGCGCTTGAGTCCGGCAGCACATGCACATGCCACCATATCCCTGCGCAAGATTGCCGACGAGTTCGGCAAAGGGCGGTTGCTGGCCCTCGGGGGTGGCGGTTACAAGCTGCACAATCTGGCCGTCACGTGGAGTGCGGTAGTGGAGGCCCTGCTGTGACCATTCAGCTTTAGCATGTTAACCTAAGCCTATGGAAAAGAGAGAGCTTGGCCGTAGCGGTCTGAAGGTTAGCAGTATCGCACTGGGTACCATGACATGGGGCGAGCAGAACACGCAGAATGAAGGCTTCGCGCAGATGGATTATGCCCTGGAGCAGGGCGTGAACTTCTTCGACACGGCCGAGTTGTACGCGATTCCACCGCGTGCTGAAACCTATGGCAGGACCGAGGAAATCATCGGAGAGTGGTTTAAGCAGACAGGCCATCGTGACAAGGTGGTGCTCGCTTCCAAGGTGGCGGGACCGACAACGTGGTGCCCGCATATCCGCAAGGGCCAGTCGCGGCTCGATGCGCAGAATATCATCGCTGCCTGTGAGGGTTCACTCACACGCCTGCAAACCGACCATCTCGACTTGTATCAGACGCACTGGCCGGATCGCAATACCAACTTTTTTGGCAAGCGTGGCTACCGCTATGTGGAAGAGGAGCGGTTTACACCGCCCGAGGAAACCCTGCGCGCCCTTGAACAACTCGTGACGCAGGGCAAGGTGCGGCATATCGGGGTAAGCAACGAAACCCCGTGGGGTGTGATGCAGCATTTGCATGCATCCGAATCGCTTGCTCTGCCACGCATCGCCAGCATCCAAAATCCCTACAGCCTGCTCAACCGCAGCTTCGAGGTGGCTCTGGCTGAGGTTGCCTGCCGCGAGGATGTCGGTCTTTTGGCTTATTCGCCGCTGGCTTTCGGTGTGTTGTCCGGTAAATATCTATGTGGGCAACATCCGGAGGCAGGCAGGCTAAGCCTGTTTCCTGATTATACCCGTTATTCCGGCCCCGAGGCGGACTCAGCCACGGCTGCCTATGTGAAACTCGCCCATGAGTATGGCCTGCAGCCAGCGCAGATGGCGCTGGCCTTTATTCTGCAGCAAGCCTTTGTGACCAGCTGTATTATCGGTGCAACCAGCATGGCGCAGTTGAAAGAAAACATCGGAGCCAAGGATGTTTCTCTGTCCGATGAAGTTCTCTCCGGCATCGAAGCCATCCAGCAGCAATACCCCGACCCTTGTCCGTAAAAGAGTTTATTTTATTGTTTGCTGTGAACGCTTTGACAAAAGTGCTTTCGAATCAGGCCTGATGAATCTCGATGATGGGCGGCAAGCTCATTGGTTCAATGGGGGCATCGGACAGACGTTTTTCCACGGCGATTTCATCACAGTCGGTGAACTTTTCGCAGTGTACACACACTGTCCATACCTTGTGCGGCAGGCTTTCGCGTTGCACGCGAGTATAGCCCATCATGGTGAAGAAATCGGACACATAGGTCAGGGCGAAGATGCGCGCCACACCGATTTTTGCCGCCCATTTCTCGCAGCCTTCAATGAGCAGGTGCCCGATGCCACGCCCGTGCATATCTTTGCGCACCACCAGTGAACGAATCTCGGCAAGGTTGGAGCCGTAGATATGCACTGCCACCACGCCGACCACTTCCTTATCGTACATAGCGACGACAAATTCCTGCAGATGCTGGAAGATATTGTCGCGCGTGCGCGGCAGGATGATATGGCTTTCGGCAAAGGGTGATAGCAGGGCATGGATGGCATCCACATCATCAACACCAGCCATGCGGACACTGATATCGTGCGGCATCAGGCGGTGGCCTTGCTTGTTTGTTCTGCACTACGCTGTGCGCCGCGCGCCAGCATCTCCTGCGCATGTTCGCGACTTCGCTCATTGGCTCCGCCCAGCATACGAGCCAGTTCTTCCTGTCGCGCACTATCACTCAGGGTTCGCAGCTCACTTACCGTGCGGCCCTGGCGCTCTTCCTTGAAGATGTGCACCTGCTGTCCGGCGCATGCCGCCACCTGCGGAAGATGCGAGATCACCAGTACCTGACGGGCCTCGCCCATGGCTGCCAGCAGTTCGCCGACACACCATGCCGTTTCCCCGCCGATGCCGGTATCCACCTCGTCGAACACGGCTATCTGCGGCATGACGCGCATTGCCCCGCATCCTTTTAAGGCCAGCACCAGACGCGACATTTCGCCGCCCGAGGCCACGGCTGCAAGCTCGCGGAACGGTTCGCCCGGATTGGAGGCTGCCATGAACGTCACGCTATCGGCACCGAATTCCCCCCATGCCGATTCTTCCTTAGGTCTTTCCTGCACCACCACCTCAAGCTGCATGCCGGCCAGCGCAAGTTTGTTGAGGAAGGGGCGCAGATCTTTGACAAGCTTCTGCCCGGACTTGATGCGCGCCTTCGATACGGCTGCTGACTGCGCAAGAAAAGTCTGCCTTGCCGCATCCAACTTTTGGCGCTGCTCATCCTCATCCCACATGCCTGTATCGAGCCGGGAAATTTTATCTTCGAGTTCCGCAAATACAGTAAGCAGGCCTGCCTCATCGGTTTGGTTGCGCCGCATGGCCTCGTGAATATCCATCAATCTTGATTCTGCCGCCTGCAGGCCTGCGGCATCGAATTCATTATCCAGCACGGCGCGCAGATTCGGAGCAGTCTCGCCGAGCAGCGCATCCACCTGATTGAGCAGGTCGACGGTTTCGCCGAGTTCCGCTCGAAAATCGGCGACCGGCTGCAAGGCATGCAGGCATGCAGCCAGCCGGCTGCGCACATCGCCCTCCTCTTCCTCAAGCACATTCAGTGCCTGTGCCGCGGCATCAGCAATCTGTGCATAATGCCGACCGCCATCCACCTGTTGCTGCAATTCATCGCATACCCCGGCATACAACTCCAGGCCTTTCAGGCGGGCACATTCCTCGCGCATCCATGCCTCTTCGCGCACGCCGCGTTGTTGGCTTTCCACAACATAGGCAAGGGCTGCGCGTTGCTCCAGAAAGTCGCGCCAGGCTGCGGCAACGCCCTTTTTCAGGCTTTTGGGGATGCTGGAATCGATCAGCCCGCGCTGAAATTCGGGGCGCAGCAGGGATTGATGCTCATGCTGACCGTGCATGTCCAGTACCAGATTACCGATATCCTGCAGGACCCGAGCCGGCACAGGCGAGCCGTTGATATAGGCGCGCGAGGAGCCGTCAGAACGGATCACTCGACGCAGTACCAATGTGTCGTCGCTATCATCCAGATCGAGTTCGGAAAGTAGTTTTTCAAGCGTGTCGTGTATGCCACTGAGAACAGCGGACACCTCGGCCTTGTCAAAGCCGTGGCGCACCCAGTCGTTGCTGGCCCGAGCACCAAAGGCAGCACCGAGCGCATCGACCAGCATGGATTTACCTGCGCCCGTCTCGCCTGAAAAAACCGTCATGCCACCGCTCAAATCAAGCTGTACATCCTCGATCAGGGCAAACTGGCGAACATGGAGTTCGCTTAGCATCTGCATTTCCGGTACAGGCGCGCCGGTTTATTCGCCATGCGTTTCTTTGTCGGCCCGGCCGGTCCAGTGCAGTTTATTACGCAACACATTGTAGTAGTTGCGTCCCGGCAGATAGACCAGAGATATAGTGCCGGACTTGCTCACGCGGATTTCATCACCTTGCTGAAGTTCGAGACGCATCTGTCCGTCCAGATTCAGGGCGCCAGGCGCTGGAACCTCGGTCAGGCGCAATGTGATGGGTTCGCTAGCGGGCAGCACAATCGGCCGGTTCGAGAGGATGTGCGGGCATACCGGCGCCACGGTGATGGCATCGAGCCCCGGGTGTACGATCGGACCGCCAGCGGACAGGGCATAAGCCGTGGAGCCGGCCGGTGTGGCCAACACTAGGCCGTCAGCACGTAAGCGGAAGACAAAATGTCCACCCACTCGCATCTCGAACTCGATCATGCGCGGGTGGCGGTTTCGTTGCAGCACGACATCGTTCATGGCGTGTCCGCTATTGACCATTTCACCATTGCGCCAGGCCTCGGCCTTCAGGCTGAAATGACGGACCACCTCGCCGCCTCCGGCAAGCACTGTGCTCACGGCCTTGAACATATCGTCCACGGGTGCTTCGGTGAGAAAGCCCAGCCTACCCAGATTGATGCCCAGAATAGGGGTTTCGGAACCGATGAAATGGCGCCCAACGGTAAGCAGGGTGCCGTCGCCGCCGAGTACCAGCATCAGATCCACATGGGTCGACATTTCATCCAGCGAGGTACAGCAATCACCGCACAGATCCTGCAAGCTGTCATCAATACACACCGTTTTTCCCTTTTTCTTGAGCCAGTCGATGAGTTCCACAGCCACTGCTGTGGCGCGCGCATCGCCGAGCTTAATGCTGATACCGACGGTCTTCATTTGCTTGCTCCCTGCCAGTCTTTGGGTTGCGTATGGCATTGAAAACACTGCATGCTGCTGGCATGCCCCACAGGTTGTGGACGTACACCCTGCGCATCGTGGCACTGCATGCAGACTTCGTGTGAGATGGCCGTGCGGTGCACATCGTCGTTAGGGGTCGCTTTGGTGGTGCGTTCGCTGGTGCCGAGCAGTAGCAATACGATGACTATCAGCACCACGCCGAGGAAGAGCGCATCCTTTTTACCCGGTTTCCAGGAGGTTTTTGTATCACTCATTGGTTCTCCTCATCCATCACAGGTGAATTGGTAGGGCAAAGCACCACGCTTTGCAAGCTGCGATTGTGGCACGTTGCGGCAATTCAGCATATTCCCTATTTCATTTAGGTGTTCGCTTTCACTATAAATCGCTATAGTGCGTTGCATTCAAAAACTTCCATTGGAGGAAAACATGGGTATTTTTACAAATCATAAACTCGCTCTGGTTGCCGGTTTCGTGCTGGCCGCCGTGATCATGGGTATCGGTATGAGCGGCGATACTGCTCCAGCCATCAACGAACTGGTTGGCGGCCTGGCCCGCTGGGGTCACTTCCTGGCCGGCATCACCTGGATCGGCCTGCTGTACTACCTCAACTTTTGCCAGGTTCCGTCCATGGGCGGCCTTTCTGCTGAAACCAAGGGCGAACTGTTCAAGGCAGACAGCGTTGTCCGTCGCGTGATGTGGTGGTTCCGTTGGGGCGCAATGTTTACCCTGATCTTTGGCGTCATCCTGTACATGGGCATGCGTCACGGCGGCATGACCCCGGGTTGGGATATTCAGATCGGTGGTCTGTTGGGTATTATCATGTGGTTCAACGTCTGGTTCATCATATGGCCTGCACAGAAGAAGATTCTGGGTATCGTTGAAGGCGCAACAGCCGACGAGAAGCTGGCACTCGGCAAGCGCGCCCTGATTGCTTCGCGCACCAACACCATTCTGTCGATTCCGATGCTGTTGCTGATGGCATCCTCGGCTCACTTCCGCTTCTTCGGTTAAATCCGAAAAGCCACAAGCCAAAGGGCGGCCCTCGGGCCGTCCTTTCTATTGGTGGGGATATCTATCCCAAAGTTGAATCGCTTGTTGTAGTAGCTACCCAGTAAATCCGGGGATGTCAGCATGGTTAACCTCGTCGATTTGTTCAGGTTGGAGATGCTCCCGGGCATAGCTTTCATAGACTTTTTCACGCACAAACACATCAAATAGGTCTGGATCAATATGGTTGTCCAGTTTCATCTGCCCAAGTATTTTAAGGGCTTCTGATATACCCATCGCTTTTTTGTATGGTCGGTCAGATGCTGTCAGGGCTTCAAAAACGTCAGCGATAGCCATCACGCGTGCCTGTACCGACATTTGTTCGCGAGTCAGACCTTTGGGATAGCCCTTGCCATCCATGCGTTCGTGATGGCCTCCAGCGAATTCTGGAACTTGGCTCAAATGTTTGGGGAAAGGTAATGACTCCAGCATCTTGATGGTCATCGAGATATGGTCATTGATAACTTCGCGTTCTTCCGGAAGTAACGTGCCTTTTTCTATACTGAGGTTTTCGACCTCTTTTTCGGTTAGTAGCGGCATTTCTATTCTGTCGGCATTGCGCCATGTCTGCGTGGCGATCCGGCGCACCCGGTCCTGATCTTCTTGGCGCATGAACTCACCACCGGTGTTACAGAGGCGAAGGAACTGACGATCATTTTCGATCCGTTGTATCTTTTTACGATAGTCTTGTTCCAGCTTTTTCAGTGTCTCAGTATCTTCGGGCTTACAATTTCGTTTGGCATCTTCATAGTCGTAATCAGCCTTGAGGTGGAGAGAAGCAAAACGCGCATCTATCAAGTTGATGCGATCACAAATTGTTTCCAACTTGGTGGCCTTATCAACGATGTATTCGGGAGTCGTGATTTTTCCGCAGTCATGAAGCCATGCCGCAATCTCCAATTCATATCTTCCGGCTTCATCCAGTAGAAAATCTTTCAATGGCCCACCACGCTGCCTGCTGGCTGCCTCGGCCAGCATAAGGGTTAATTGTGGTACGCGCGTGCAGTGACCGCCGGTATAAGATGATTTTTTATCGATGGCTGTTGCGATCAACTGGATAAACGATTCGAATAATTTAAGCATTTCTTCCATCAGGCGTTTATTGGTTAGGGAAACGGCTGTCTGTGAAGCCAGCGATTCGGCCAGATGCTCATCCTGTTCGCTGAAGGGTATAATTTCCCCACTGGTTTCATCGAGGGCGTTGATCAGCTCCAGTACACCGATGATCTCGTCGTGATGATTCTTCATCGGCACGCACAAAAATGATACTGAGCGATAACCTGTTTTGGCATCAAAGTCACGGGTGCCGGAGAAATCGAATTCGCTTGTCGAGTAAGCGTCGGGAATATTGATGGTCTGGTTGTGCAGGACTGAGGATGCAACAACCTGTTTCAGGTTCGGATTTCCCTGTGCATCATGTAAGTTTACAGGATCAAACGGGATGGGTTCCCCTGTACTTCCCCCCAACGACAAGCCAAGACTAATGGTCTGCATGGCCTCGAAACGAAGCCTGTCATTCTTATCAACCATGAATACCGTGCAGGCATCTGCATGGGTAAGTTTCATTGCCTTAAACAGAACTAGTTCAAGTAAGCGCGCCTGGTCTTTTTCCTTCGACAAGGCAATGCCTAACTCATTTAAGTCAGCTATCGTGCCAAATGCGCTGCCTCTCTCCATATCCCCCTCATCAGAGCATGATGCATCTCAATTACTCAGGATGGTAATAAACGACCTTTAAGGCGGCACTATAACACATCGGACATACAAGGCAGGGCTGGAGCCCCGCCTTGCGCCCGTGAACAGTGTTAGACGCCAGAATACTGGGCATGCACTTCGCGGGCGTGCATGCCGGGTAGTTTATTCAGCGCATCGATCAGTGCCTTGGCTGAGGCGACGACAATATCGGTATCCTTGCCCTGACCATTGACGATGCGTTCGCCATCCTGCAATCGCACGGTAACCTCACCTTGCGCATCGGTTCCGGCAGTGATGGCGGTCACAGCATACAGCAGCAGTTTACCATTGGGCTCGACCATCGATTTGATAGCCTTGAAGGCAGCATCCACCGGCCCGTCGCCCTCGGCTGTGGCTTTATGGGTCTGCCCTTCAATCTCCAGTTCTACGGCGGCCACCGGCGTATCGCCCGTACCTGAGGCGGCATGCAGGCTGATCAATTTGACGCGTTCGGATTCGACGTCATCGCCATGCTCCAGAATAGCCATCAGATCCTCGTCGAAAATATCCTTCTTCTTATCGGCCAGGCGCTTGAAGTGATCGAACACTGCGATCAGTTCATCACCGTCCAGCTCAATGCCCAGCTCGGCATAGCGCGACTTCAGGGCTGCTCTTCCCGAATGCTTGCCCAGCACCATGCGATTGGTTTTCCAGCCGACCGATTCCGGCGTCATGATTTCATACGTTTTCTGATGCTTGAGCATGCCGTCCTGATGAATACCTGATTCATGCGCAAAGGCATTGGCACCGACGATGGCCTTGTTCGCCTGCACCGGCATGCCGGTGATCTGGCTGACCAGCTTGGAGGTCGGCACGATTTTTGTCGTGTCGATGCCGGTTTCGATGGCATAGCGATCCGAGCGGGTGCGCAGAATCATCACCACCTCTTCCAGCGAAGCATTGCCCGCGCGTTCGCCCAGGCCGTTGATCGTGCACTCCACCTGACGTGCACCGTTTTCCACGGCAGTCAGCGAGTTGGCTACGGCCAGTCCCAGATCGTTATGGCAGTGCACCGAGAAAATCGCCTTGTCCGAATTAGGCACGCGCTCGCGCAGTTCTTTGATGCGACCGCCAAATTCCTGCGGTGTCATGTAGCCGACGGTGTCAGGAATATTGATAACGCGCGCACCTGCGGCAATAGCCGCTTCGACAATGCGGCACAGAAAATCCATTTCCGAGCGACCGGCATCCTCCGCAGAAAATTCCACTTCGGGCGCCAGCGAGCGCGCCTGCTTCACGGCAGTCACAGCCATGGCAACCACTTCATCCGGTTGCATGCGCAGCTTGGCCTGCATGTGAATGGGGCTTGTGGCGATGAAGGTATGAATGCGGGCTTGCTCGGCCGGTTTCACTGCTTCGGCAGCGCGTTCGATGTCCTTGGGGTGAGCTCGCGCCAGCCCTGCAATGATCGGTCCCTTCACCTCGGAGGCGATGCGATGCACAGCCTCGAAATCTCCGGGTGAGGCAATGGGGAATCCGGCCTCAATGATGTCCACACCGAGTGCGGCCAGCGCGTGTGCCACGCGCAGCTTCTCATCCAGATTCATCGAGCAGCCGGGCGACTGCTCGCCGTCGCGCAGGGTGGTGTCGAAGATGTATAAACGGTCGGACATGGGATTCTCCTATCTTTGCCGATTCTGCCGATTTTTTGGGTGTGGCGTCCAGTTCTTTGCGGCCAGGTTTTTGCAGTGTAAAAACAACAAGGCCGCAGTGGGTAGCTGCGGCCTTGTTTGTTAAGTCGTGGAATGGTTTCCGGACTAATACCTCACATGCCGCACCTGTGCCTGCCTAGAAGAAGCAGACCAAGTTCAGCCGGAAGCAGACGAAAAGCACTCATGGGGCGGAGTAAAGCATTGCCCATCGGGGCTGTCAATCCGCTTTGGGCGATCCATTTTTCCGTCCTGCGTTGTTATTGCTTGCTCATGTGCATGAAAGCACACAGCGCTTACAATGCCTTGCAGGACGAAAAACAACCTCGCCCCACGTCGCTTCCTTGTTCTAGTTGGAATCACCCTTGTCTGTCGGGGTATCGTGCAGGGCTGCTTTCTTGTGTCGGCCGGTGATGCCTAGCAGGACGCCATGAATGCAGTAGGCCAGAGCCAGTACAAACAACCATGTGTGCGGATTGATCATCACGAATGCGAGGGCCACTAGCATAACAAGCAGCATAATCGCCGGTTTGCGCTGTTTTAGATCGACATCCTTACCGGCAAAGAAGGGGACGTTGCTGACCATCAACCAGGCCAGTGAGACCGAAATGGCGAACCACAACCAGGATATGGATTCGACCCCGGCATCCTCATGGAAGAGCACGGCCGTGGCGATCAGCATGGCGGATGCCGGGGTCGGCAGGCCGTTAAAATATTTTTTACTCTGGGTATCTAGCTGCACATTGAAGCGGGCCAGACGCAGAGCAGCACCAGCAGCGAGCAGGAAAGCCGCCATCCAGCCTGCCTTGTGCAGTGGGGCCAAAGCCCACATATACATCAATACGGCCGGAGCCACACCGAAGGACAGCATATCGCACATCGAATCGTATTGTGCGCCGAAATCAGATTCGGCATGCAGCAGGCGGGCTACCCGGCCATCGAGAATGTCGAAGATGGCAGCGGCAATCAGTGCCCAGGCCGCCAGCTCAAAGCGGCCCTGAACAGCAGCGAGCAGCGCATAGAAACCTGCAAAGAGACCTGCCGTGGTGAATAGGCTGGGCAGGATGTAGATGCCGCGTTCGCGAACTGTACTTACCTTACTCATTGGTTGATTCACCCTTGCCCTGTGTGGCCAGAATCGTGGTGCCAGCCTGTACCATCTCACCGACCTGTACTTTAAGCTCGAATCCAGCCGGGAGCTCGCAGTTCACGCGCGAACCGAAACGGATCATGCCGATACGCTGGCCGGCAGCCACATGATCGCCAACGGCCACATAGGAAATGATGCGCCGTGCCACAAGGCCTGCAATCTGGGTGTAGGTGACGCTCACGCCGGTATCGGTTTCTTGCTGGAAACAATTGCGTTCATTGTGCTCGCCGGCATCCATATGAGCGGCATTGATGAAACTTCCCTGGGTGTAGTCCATATGGGTGATGCGTCCAGCCATCGGCGCACGGTTCACATGCACATTGAACACATTCATAAAGATATCAATGCGCACACCGTCCTTGGTCTGCTCGGCACGGATGACCTTGCCGTCTGCCGGGGAGATGAACAGTCCCTCGCCCTGAGGTGTGGTGCGCTCCGGGTCGCGGAAGAAGTTCAGCATGAATACAAATAAGATCAGTAGAATCACAGCCACAGCGGTCCAGCACATCAGCCATGCGGCCAGTGTCAGTACGGCACCGCCGATCAGGAAAGGCCAGCCTTGCGGGGAAATCGGCAGGGCGCCGCGCGGCTTTCCGGTCAGGGCCTGTGCTGAAGAAGAGTCAGGAGAAGAAGGATTATCGCTCATGTGCGATAAGCTACATGCATCCACCGACTTGCCAATACATCGGCATGAATGCAGAAAATGAAGCTGTTTATTTGTGCAGTGTGGTGAAAATCAACTCAGCCAATTTCGCCGAGATGCCGGGGGCGGCGGCAAGTTGATCGCGGCCAGCTTTTTTAACCCCCTCGAGGCCACCGAAATGTTTCAGAAGTGTCAGCCGTCGGGCAGGTCCGATGCCGGGGATGGTGTCGAGTGCCGAGGCAAACATATTGGCCTGTTTACGCTTGCGCATATAGGAGCCTGCAAAGCGGTGAGCCTCATCGCGCACGCGGGCGATGAGCAGCATGGCAGGGGAATGGCGTCCCGGTTTCAGTGGTCTGCCGATGTCGCTTGTAGCATCGGGATCCCATGACGGCCACAGGGTCTCCTCACCGACCTTGCGGCTTACCCCCTTGGCCACGCCGAGCAGTTTCATGCTTGAAAACCCGGCATCAGCCGCCGCCTGCATGGCGATAGCCAGCTGCCCCTTGCCGCCGTCGATTAGCATCAGGTCCGGTTCAGGCAGAGCGTCTTCGCGGATGGCGCGGAAGAAACGGGTCAGCACGGTGCGCATGGCCGCGTAGTCGTCACCGGGTGGAACGTCGTCGAGCTTGTAGCGGCGATAATGATCCTTGTCCGGGCCGTTCCAGCCGGCATAGACAATGGCGGCGACAGTCTGCTTGCCGCCCAGATGCGCATTGTCCACCGCGGCAATGGTTTGCGGTATAGCATCAAGCGTGAGTAAGCCTGCCAGGGCCTCGAAGGCAGCTTCCTGATTGATGCCTGCGCGGCTGGCCAGCGATTGTTTACCGGCATGTGTGATTTGTTTGAGCCAATCGCTTCGAGGGCCGCGTTGTGGCGCGCGCACTGCACATTTACCCTTTGGGTGCAGCAGCTTCAGCAGGCGTTGCAATTCCCCCGCCTCTGGAGTGTTCGCCTCGACCAGTAATTCGGCAGGCGGCGCATCAGTGCGATAACGCTCCATGCACAGTGACTGCAATATTTCCAGTGCATCCGCGTCTGAAGCCTGTTCAATCCTTATTGTATGGGTGCCCAGATTGCGCCCGGCGCGGCGCACGCCGATGCTGACGGCAACACCGCCCGGATGGCGCGCAATGGCCAGAGCATCGGCATCCATCGGCAAATCGCCCGATTCACTGCCGGTAAGAATGCTGCGTAGCGCGCGGATTTTATCGCGCAAGGCTGCGGCCTGTTCGAAAGCCATGGCATCGGAGGCTTGCTGCATTTCCAGCTCCCAGCCGCGTAGCAGGCTGTCGTCGCTGCCCTTTAAAAAACTGCGCGCCTCGTCTACCTGATAGCGGTAGGTCTGGTTTGAAACGACCTCACAGCAGGGTGCGGAACAGCGCCCGATCTGGTGCTGCATGCAAGGGCGCGAGCGGTTGCGGAATACGGAGTCCTCGCAATCCCTGATGCGGAACAAGGTCTGCATCTGGTGCAGACAGACATGCACCGCCCCCGCATCGGGGAAGGGACCGAAGTATTCACCTGCCCGTTTGCGGCTGCCACGATGTAGCATCAGCCGCGGGTAGTCCTCGTCGGTCAGCAGGATGTAGGGATAGGTTTTGGAATCCTTGAGCAGCACATTGTAGCGAGGCTTGAGTTGCTTGATGAGATTGTGCTCGAGCACCAGCGCGTCAGCCTCGCTTGGGGTCACTGTGAAATTCAGGTCATGAATCTGTTTCACCATGGCCTGAGTGCGGGGTGAATCGGGCTGACGCTGGAAGTAGCTGGAGACTCGTTTTTTCAGATTTCGCGCTTTGCCGACATACAGCACCTTGCGCCTGCCATCGAGCATGCGATACACCCCCGGCTCGCGCGGCAGGGTGGAGAGATCAATTGGCGCTTCTATCCACATGGGTCGATATTACCTGGATTGCCCGTTCTTTATACCCCGTGGCGCTTCATGCGAAGATAAGTGCAAAGCATGCGAGCATTCAGGCGAAGGGTTTTTTCCATGCGCCAGCGAAGAAACAGGAGTCCAGTGGCTGGCGTTTTCGTTCGGCAAGCTCCATGGCTTTAAAGCCTTCATCGAGGGAATCTGCAGCAGACTGATAGCCGATGGCAATGGCCGCCATCGGGGTGGCATCGTTGGGTATGGCAAAGCTTTTGCGCGCGGCATCGCTATCGAAACCACCCATCTGATGACTGGCCAAGCCGAGTGCCTCAGCTTGCAGGCAGAGCGATATGGCCGCCTGACCAGTGTCATATTCACCCCAGCGATTAGGTTTTCCGCTGCGGAACTGGGTCGAGGCGCAGGCCAGAAGCAGAACCGGAGCATGTTTCGCCCATTCTTGATTCTTTGGGGCAAGGCAGGCGAGCAGTTTTCCCCAAGTCTCGGCATCACTCGCCTTATCGCAGACGATGAAACGCCATGGCTCATCGCCAAAACAGGATGGTGCCCAGCGTGCCGCTTCCAGACAGGCCAACAGGGTTTCACGGCCCACTGGTTTATCGGCGGCAAAGGCGCGTGGGCTCCAGCGGTTGCCCAGAATCGGGTGGATTTCCACCTCTGAATTGCTGCGTATCTGACTCATGCGATCTCCTCCCCTGTGCGGTTATATTGTGGGCACAGGCTAGGCAATAAATGCTAGCCTGTCCTCCGTAAGCGTGAGTGCGATGGCAAGGGAGCGTGGTTTTGGCAAAGCTTGGAGAAATGGATGCGGGTATCGTCCCGAAGGTAAAAGGCAGCGGGTGTTTGTTTATGCTTGCCATATTGCTGGTGTTCGCTGGCTGCAGCTCAAATGAGACAAGCGATGTGATGTTTGAATGCCCATCCCTGACAGGTGCGAAGGTGGCGACGTTCTACCGTGTCTCTACCGGAAATGGGCCGGGCGATCAGGAAATGAAGCTTAATATCCGCCCGGCAGACAGCGCATTCGATGCAGATATGCACAGTTTTTCTTTCCGCCATGGCTACGATGCCATCATCCATTGGGGTTCGGAAACCGCCATGCGCATCGAATACCCGCGAGGCTCCGAAGTCACCGATCAGGAAAGCACAGTTTTCGGCACCAGTCAGACCTTCAGCTCAACCGATACCATCCAGATGGCCTATTCGGAACGGTCATCCACGCACGGTCATTTCATGGTAGAGCAGCGCTGTTTTAAATAATCGTATATACTGGTGTCCAATGAATCTTAGAATTCTGTCAGCATAAGGTGGTGCTGAAAGTTCAGGGGGGGGGATATCAAGTGAGGTGATATATGCGAATTAGGACCAAGGTTACCATGCTTCTCCTGTTGTCTTCGACCTTCATGGTGGCCATGCTGGCAGGCCTATCCCTACTTGCTTTCCATAATAACTCCCTTACCAATGAGCGAGAACATGGTGCTCTGGCATCCGAGTTGGCGCGCAATGAACTCTTGTTGAGCTTCCTGGCTGGTGACTTTGATCATGAAACCCTAGAGAAACACATCGAAACCCATATTCCTGATTTGTATGCTATTCGCATTGTTCGCGCCCAGGCCACGGCTGACCAATTCGGCCCGGGAGAGCACAGCCCCAATGATGCAGAAAGGCAGGCATTGAAAACGGGAACCTCTACAGATCGGTTGATCGAAAGCTCTGAGGGTGTGAAATACCAGTACATAACCCCCTACTATGCTGAGCAAAGCTGCTTGCAATGCCATCAGGTGCCTGAGGGTACACTGCTCGGGCTGGTGGATATCGTATTAGATTTAACTGATCAGCGAGCCAGTGCAATGTCCTCGGCTTACATGCTAATTGTGGCATTCATCCTTTTTGCATTATTGCTGGCGTTCTTTCTTCGCCAATTATTGATGCCTGTTGTCGATACAGCGTCTTCCATGCGCGACGTTGTTGGCCTTGCCAAGGGAGGTGATTTTTCCGGACGTATGCAAGAGGGTCGTACTGATGAGTTGGGGCAGGTGGCGGAAGAGACAAATCATCTCATGGAAACACTGGAGGAGAATTTTGGTTCGATTATCAGTGAAGTGGAGTCTATGGAGGCACACAGTATTTCAGGCGCAGAGGAGAACCTGCTGGTTCGGACTGTCAATTCGGTAAAAACAATGGTGGCTGCGGCGCACTTTAAGCAGACGATTGAAGAAGATCGCAATCTGGGTGATGTCTACGAGCGCATTTTTCATGCGCTGACCGATCAGTTCGATATCAAGCGCTTCTCGCTTTATGAAGTGAATCATGAAAGGAAGTTGATGAAGCCGATTTATGCTTTCGGGTTGCCGGAGGGTGAGGGATTATGGTGTATGCCTGAGGTGACGGTGGATGTCTCGGCATGCAGGGCTTGCAGGACCGCGCACGCAGTGAGTTCTGAAAAAGAAGATGCAATCTGCACATCGTTTTCTGGCAATCAGATCACAGATAAAGACAGCGTTCACCTGCAGCACTTCTGTGTTCCCCTGATGCAGGGTGGAAGGATTGGTGTTGTGCTTCAGATCATCTACGAAGACGGCGAAGCCGATGAGATAAGAAAGAAGCTGCCCTACATCCGCACTTATTTCAGCGAAGCATCACCGGTGATTGAATCCAAGCGTCTCACCGAGATGCTGCACGCATCCACCCTGAAAGACCCCATGACCGGGCTGTATAACAGGCGTTTCCTTGATCAGTTTACGGTACGTTTGGTGGCATCGGCCGAACGCAGCAAAAAGAACATCGCCTTGCTGATGTGTGATATCGACTTTTTCAAGGAGACCAATGACACCTACGGCCACAAGACAGGGGATGCTGTTTTGATTGGTACTGCGAATATTTTAACAAAGTTGGTAAGGCCGACTGATTTTGTCATTCGTTACGGTGGAGAAGAGTTTCTGATTATTCTTCCTGAGGCTGATGAAGAAAAAGCTCTGGACGTTGCAGAACGTATCCGGCGTGCGCAGGAAGAGAATGTTTTCAGCGCAGAGTCAGCACGTTTTTCCAAAACACTGTCCATTGGCCTTGCCATATATCCCGTGGGGTCAGCGACCTTTGATGAGAGTATCCATTTTGCCGATACGGCTCTGTATGCAGCCAAGAAATCCGGGCGCAATCGGGTTGTTCTCTATGAGGAGGGTATGATCAAGGAAGAGCGGGTGGAATCAGACTCTGTTAAAAAGAGATAGGACGACTGATAAGAAAAACAGGTGACCCAGCAGGGTTCCATGCATCGTGCTTTACCATCGCATCTGCGAACAGATCGCTTTCAGTCCAGCCGGTGAGCCATCCATGTACGCGAGGTAATTCGAGCGTGGCAAACCAGTCGGAATCGGTGGCAGCGAACTGGCGTACGAAGGGGAAGATGGCGATATCGGCCAGTGAGGCATGCGGGCCGAACAGGAAGTCATTGTCATTGAGCAAAGCTTCAAGCCGGGTTAGAAAAGCGCAGGCCTTAGCGCGGTGATGTAGCGGGTCCAGATTTCCCTCATGCGCATGGCGCTCGGGATATTTGTAGCGATCCAGATGCCGTTTGAATTCGCCATCGTTGCTCTCGATCAGGTCGAGCATGTCATCAAGATGGCCTGCATCGGGATGCAGCCAGGCCTGAACATCAGTCTGGGAAAATGCCCACAGCATGATATCAAGGCTCTCCTCCAGCACCGAACCATCGGCGAACAGCAATACGGGAACCGTGCCCTTGGGGGAGATGTCGAGCATTGCCGTCGGCTTATCCTTCAAATCCACCTCGCGTAGTTCGCATTGCACCTCGGCGATGATGAGTGCTATGCGGGCGCGCATGGCATAAGGGCATCTACGGAACGAAAATAAAATCGGCAGGGCTGTGCCATAAATGGACTCATGCTGCGTTGTTTGTCGTTCATTTGGTGTTGCCAAACGTCACTCCTTGCGCCTTGCCTGATCCTATTTCTGACTACAGTAGACATGCTTATTAAGTTTCTAATTGAGGCTGCCAGGTACAGCAAGCGTGAAGGGTGGAATTTCGGCGTCGAATTCGTTGCCGTCTGCGGCGCGCATTTGATAGCTGCCCTGCATGCAGCCGATAGGCGTATCGAGTATGCAGAAGCTTTGATAAGCGTGTTCGTCGCCGGGTTGAATAACCGGTTGCTCGCCGATGACCCCTTCGCCTTCAACCTCCTGCACCCGACCATCGGCATCGTTGATAATCCAGTGGCGGCGAAGCAGTTGCGCAGCAACCTTGCCTTCATTGTGAATGTTGACGTGGTAGATGAATACGAAGCGATCCTCGGCCGCATCGGAGTGCTCCTCGGAAAATTCCGGCCGGACCTGCACATTGATCTGGTAAGTGATGTCATTCATGGGTCAAAGCGTAGCAGGGGCATCGGCGTTAAAACATAGCAGAAGAAGAATTATGGGCAGCGTGCTTCGGGTAACTGCTCGGGCTCGCATCGCAGAGATCGCAATCTTTCCCTTCTTCTTTGCGTGCCCAAAGAAGAAGCAAGAAAGGGCACCCACGCGTAGCTATCAATTCCCGGCCCGTACACTTGCCCGTCGGGCGCAAACCGGGAATGAAGCTCCCTTTGTTTGCGCAAGGCCCCATCGGTCAAACGCCCGGTCCGGTACAGCTACAAGTGGGACCCAAGGTCAAAATCAAGGCGTTCGCGCTGCCTTTCTTCGTCCCCGAGGGGATATTCTCTTGCTTCGCAATTCACCTGATGTCTTAGTGGTGAAAGCGACTACTTGTCGCGAGGTTTGCGTTTGGGGCCGCCATGCGTGACGCGCTTGGTGCTGCGAGCCTCCGGCTTTCCCCTTCCGCCTTTATGGGAAGAACCCTTGCGGTTAAAGGTTTTCTTTGTAGATGACCCGCCAAGCTTGGAGATGTCCATCGGATGCCCGAGGACACGTGTTTTTTGCAGATCGCTAAAGATGTGCTTGGGCATGCCTTCGGGCAGATCCACGGTGGAATAATCCTCATGGATATCCACCCGGCCGATATACTCGCCTTCCAGCCCGGCTTCGTTGGCGATGGCGCCAACAATGTGCGACGCCTGCACGCCGTGTGCTGTACCGACCTCGATGCGGAAACGCTCTTTGCCGGCCTCAACATCCCTAGGGCGTTCGCTGCGTGCGGGACGCTCACTGCGCGCTGATCTCTCAGCGCGCACAGGTCGTTCACCACCCGTATCCACGCCTGCTTCTCGCTGCATGCGCTTGATGCTCGGGCGTCTGTCTTCCGGAATTTCCTTTCGGGCCGGGCGATCGTGCCGGCTGCGTTCTTCAATGCTGCGGTCGTTGCCGGAGAGTAGCAGCGGGGCATCACCCTGCATAAGGCTTGCAAGGGCGGCGGCAATTTCCTGACCTGGCACATTATGTTCCTGCTCGTATTGCTCGATGATGCTGGTAAAGGTTTCGAGCCCGCCTGACGCTAAAGTATCGGTGATGCGCTGCTTGAAGTCTGCGACGCGGCGATCGTTGATCTGCTCGGTGGTAGGCATGACCAGCTGCTCGACCTTCTGGCGTGTGGCTCGCTCAATGGAGGCCAGCATGCGCTGCTCGCGTGGTGCGACAAACAGAATCGCATCGCCCTTGCGGCCGGCGCGTCCTGTGCGGCCAATGCGGTGCACATAGGATTCGGTGTCGTGCGGGATGTCGTAGTTGATTACATGTGAGATGCGCTCCACATCAAGGCCGCGAGCTGCCACATCGGTGGCGACCACGATATCCAGTTTCCCCTTCTTCAACTGGCCGACAATCTTCTCGCGTTGGCTTTGCTGAATGTCGCCATTGAGAGCCGTCGCGCCATAGCCGCGGGCTTCCAGCCGTTCGGCAACCTCTACGGTAGCCGTCTTGGTGCGCACGAAAATGAGCACGCCATCAAAGGGCTCGAATTCCAGAATGCGGGTTAGTGCATCCATCTTGTTTCTTCCGCTGACCATCCAGTAGCGCTGGCGGATGGTTGATGCCGTGGAGGTTTTATCCTTGATGGTCACCTGCTCGGGATTGTTCAGGTGTGCTTCGGCAATGCGCCGAATCGCGCTTGGCATGGTGGCGGAGAACAACGCCGTCTGACGGCCCTTGGGTGTGTGTTCAAGAATCCAATCCACATCATCGATAAAGCCCATGCGCAGCATTTCATCGGCCTCATCGAGCACCATGGCTTGCAAGGCATCGATCTTGAGTGTGCCGCGACGCAGATGATCCATTACGCGTCCTGGGGTGCCGACAATTACCTGCGGATTGCGCTTGAGCTGTCGAAGCTGAATTTCATAGCTCTGACCGCCGTATACCGGCAGTACATGGAAGCCGGGGATGTGGTGGCCGTACTGCTGGAAGGCTTCGGCTACCTGAATGGCCAGTTCGCGCGTTGGTGCCAGAACCAGTATCTGCGGCAGTTTCGCACTCATGTCGAGGCGGGAGATCAGCGGCAGTGCAAAAGCGGCGGTTTTACCGGTGCCGGTTTGTGCCTGTCCAAGCACATCGCGCCCTTCCAGCAGCAAGGGAATGGTTTGCTCCTGAATGGGGGTTGGTTGTTCGTAACCAAGTGCCTTTACGGCAAGCAGCATCTGCTCGCTCAGGCCGAGATTGGAAAATAAAGGGGGGTTGCTCATCGGGGTTCACCTGCGTTCAGGGTTCGGCCCTGATGGAGAATATCATGTAGAAAGTCAGGGTCGCTCATGTGTGATCCGGCGCCATGCGGTGCGCAGTATAATTGAATTGGCAGAATAAAGCACGATGCCCGTTTTCTCTGTCGAAAAGCAGATACTGATTGTGCTCATCCCTGCGTCTTCTAGACTGTGACGCGAACGTCATGCAAAGGGCTTTTCAGCTATCCATCATTCGAGGTGCACCATGTCCAACAAGGATTTCGATCTTCTCATCGTCGGCTCCGGTCCTGCGGGCCAGCATGCTGCGCTGCATGCTGCGCGCATGGGGAAGCGGGTTGGCATCATCGAGCGTAAACCGAGGATTGGCGGGGCGGGCCTGCAAACCGGGACCATCCCCAGCAAGGCACTGCGCGAAGTGGCTTATCTTGCTTCGCGTGCCGGGCGCAGGGGGATGCGTGGGGCATTCGGTGGCGGGGTGTTACGGCCGCATGGTCTGCTTGCCGAGGCCATCCGGCAAAAGGAAATGGTTATTGCCCAGCAGGAGTCGGTGATCCTTAATCGTCTGATGCGCAGCGGCGTGGCCCTGATTCCGGGTGAGGCATATTTTTCTGACGCGCATACGCTGGATGTGCTCACGCCGGGCGGTGAGGTGCGTCAGTTGCACACCGAAGTTGTTGTGCTGGCCACAGGTTCCCGTCCGCGTCGCCCTTCGGATGTTCCGTTCGATAAAGTATCGGTACTGGATTCAACCTCCATTCTCAAGCTGCGCCATTTACCGGGCTCCATGACTGTGGTCGGCGGTGGTGTGATTGCCTGTGAATTCACCTGCATATTCGCTTCACTTGGTGTGGAGGTAAGGGTGGTGGATACCCATAGCCAGGTGCTTTCCTATCTGAGCGGGGATGTGGTTTCAGCACTAACCGATGCGATGCTGTCGCTGGGTGTGAAATTTCATATGAACAGTCGAGCAGTGGCCATTCGCAAGGAAGATGAGCGGGTGGAAACGCTGCTGGAAGATGGCGAGAAGATTGTCTCCGATGCGCTGCTCTATGCCCAGGGGCGCGAGCCGAACAGCAGCTATTTGAAGCTCGCTCAGGCTGGTGTGCAGGTGGATGATGGTTGGATCGGCGTCAATGGATTTTTCCAGAGTAATGTGCCGCATATCTATGCTGTCGGCGATTTGATCGGTCGCCCGGCGCTGGCTGCGACAGGGATGGAGCAGGGGCGAATCGCTGTGATGCATGCCTTTGGAGAAAAGGCACCGCAGATGGCTGATAATATGCCGATGGCGATCTACACCATTCCCGAGATTTCTTATGTCGGCAAAACAGAAAAGGAATTACGCGCCGAAGGCGTGGATTATGTGGTTGGACGCGGCCGCTTTAGTGACAGTGCGCGCGGTCAGATTATTGGCGAGGAAACCGGCATGCTGAAGCTCAATGTGGAGCGCGGCACACGCAAAATTCTCGGCGTGCATATTGTCGGCGAATCAGCCAGTGAATTGATTCATATCGGTCAGTTAGTGATGAATCTGGGCGGCACGGTGACCGATCTGGTGCGTAATGTGTTCAACTATCCGACCTTGGCCGAATGCTACAAGCTGGCCGCGCTCGATTGTCTGGCCGTGCTGCATCGGGAGTCCGAAGAGTCCTAACTGGCTTGAAAGGCCTCGATGAGTGCTGCTTTCAGCGCCGGGTGTTCGTCGAGGTTTTTAATACCCAGATGCCGATGGGCAATAGGCTGGAGGATTTTATGAATGGCCTCTTGTTGCCAGGCATCTTGTAGCCCTTCGATATCGAGCACACCATCATGGAGAAATCCGCCAGCAAGACCCCTTGGCTCAGAGAAGGTGATTGGCTCCATGATCATGACATCTAATTCGTAAGTGTGCTGGCCGATGCCGTTTTCGGCCGCGAGCATGTGGTAGATCTGTTGCATGGGGTCATCGTGCCGCAGGCAGGCATCAAGATCGATGACGGCGGTTGGCGTGTGCCTGATGCCCTTGAAGTAAAATTCAAGGTTAGCCAGAACGGTGTTTTGCATAGATTCCCCTAAGTATTTCGAATTGGTTTGCGACAAGAACAGCACGATTCGGAAGCTGATGTTAGCTGCTCTAAAGGGTGTGTCCATGCCTTCTCTTGCCGGCGTGGAAGTGGGGGTGATGTTCATTTGAGGGGATGTTCACATGTCCGTTGTGTGGGTTTCGCAGGCTTGACAGTAGACGTTCTGTGTTGATAGTTACGCAACGGCTGAAATGGGTGTCTTCCCACATCGCCGTTTCTGAGGGAAATGTCGTTTTACTGGAGGGGTCATGGGCGCAGAATATCTGGCCACGCAATATGCACCGATATTTATTTTTATCGTGATTGCCTTTGTTATGGGTGCTGCCCCGCTCCTGCTCACCGTCCTTGTTGCTGCCCAGAAACCCGATGCCGAAAAACTGTCTGCATATGAGTGTGGTTTTGAGGCATTTGAAGATGCGCGCATGCAGTTCGATGTGCGCTTTTATCTGGTTGCCATTCTTTTTGTTATCTTCGATATTGAAACAGCCTTTATGTTTCCGTGGGCCGTGGTGCTGGATTCCATCGGCCTGTTTGGTCTGATTGAGATGCTGCTCTTCCTGTTCATTCTGGTTGTCGGTTATGTCTATGCCTGGAATAAGGGGGCTCTGCAGTGGGAATAGAAGGAGTCCTCAGCAAGGGTTACGTCACAACTACTGCCGACAAAGTTATCAACTGGGCGCGAACCGGCTCTCTGTGGCCGATGACCTTCGGCTTGGCCTGCTGTGCTGTGGAGATGATGCATGCCGGCGCTTCGCGTTACGACCTGGATCGTTTCGGCGTGGTGTTTCGCCCAAGTCCTCGTCAGTCCGATGTGATGGTTGTGGCTGGCACTCTGTGCAACAAGATGGCACCGGCGCTGCGTAAGGTTTACGACCAGATGTCCGAGCCGCGCTGGGTGATTTCGATGGGTTCCTGCGCCAATGGTGGCGGCTATTACAACTATTCCTACGCCATTGTGCGCGGTTGCGATCGTATTGTGCCAGTGGATATTTATGTGCCGGGCTGTCCGCCAACTGCGGAGGCTCTGCTTTACGGCATTATTCAGTTGCAGGAAAAAATCAAACGAACCAATACGATTGCGCGGTAGGGGTTGATGGTCAAAAAAGCGGCAAAAGAAAAGGTTGTGACTGCGGACGTCAAAGCGCTGAAGAAGCAATTTGGCAAGCAGGTGCTGGCTGCCTCGCAGGGTATTGATATGCCTTCGGTGACGCTGGCCTACGAGTCGATTGTCGAAGCCTGTCATTTCCTCAAGCAGCAGGGTTTTGAGCAGTTGGTTGATCTGTGTGGCGTGGATTTGAGTGAATATCCTGGTCATGATCCCAAGGCCCCGCGCTTTGAGGTTGTCTATCACCTGCTCAGTGTTGAACACAATCGCCGCATTCGTCTGAAGGTGCCGGTTGATGAGCGTGATCTGGTTGGTTCGGTGGTTGAGGTATGGCCGACTGCCAATTGGTTCGAGCGCGAGTGCTTTGATATGTATGGCATCCTGTTTGTGAATCACCCTGATTTGCGTCGCCTGTTGACCGATTACGGCTTTGAGGGGCATCCCCTGCGTAAGGATTTCCCGCTGACCGGTCGCGTCGAGATGTTCTTCGACGATGCCCAGTGGCGCTGTGTGTACAAGCCGAACAAATTGGAAAATCGTGTATTGATTCCCAGAACCTTCCCGGGGGTAGATCGTGGCTGAGATCAAGAATTATACCCTCAACTTCGGTCCGCAACATCCAGCCGCCCATGGCGTGCTGCGTCTGGTTCTGGATCTGGATGGCGAGGTAATCGAGCGTGCCGACCCGCATATCGGGCTGTTGCATCGCGGTACTGAAAAACTCTTCGAATACAAAACCTACCTGCAGAACGTTCCCTACTTCGACCGTTTCGATTATGTGTCGATGATGGCCAACGAGCATGCCTATGCGCTGGCTGTGGAGAAGTTGCTCGGCATCACACCGCCTGAGCGCGCGCAGTATATCCGCGTGATGTTCGCCGAGTTAACCCGCATTCTTAATCACACCATGTGGCTGGGTGCTGTGGCCTTGGATATCGGTGCGATGACTGTGTTCCTGTATTGCTTCCGCGAGCGTGAGGATATCTTCGATTATTACGAAGAGGTAAGCGGTGCGCGTATGCATGCTGCCTATTTCCGTCCGGGTGGCGTGAGTAGAGAAATGCCGGATGGCCTGCTGGAAAAGATTGCCGGCTTCACCGAGCGCTTTCCCGGCTATGTCGACGAGTACGACACGCTGCTCAAAGAAAACCGCATCTGGAAACAGCGCAATGTGGATATCGGTATCGTTGATAAAGAGGCTGCTTTGGCCTGGGGCTTTACCGGGCCGATGATTCGCGGTTCCGGCGTTGCCTGGGATCTGCGCAAGACCCAGCCCTACGATGTCTACGATAAAATGGATTTCGATATTCCCGTTGGCGTGACCGGCGATTGCTACGACCGTTATCTGGTGCGCGTCGAAGAGATGCGTCAGTCCAATGAGATTATCAAACAGTGTATTGCCTGGCTGCGTGACAATCCCGGGCCGGTTAATGTGGATGACTACAAGCTGACCAGTCCTCCGCGTGACGTCATGAAAGAGGATATGGAAGCCCTGATTCATCACTTCAAGTATTTCTCCGAGGGTTATCATGTGCCTGCCGGTGAAGTGTATGCGGCGGTTGAACATCCCAAGGGTGAGTTCGCTGTTTATCTGGTTTCCGATGGCTCCAACAAACCGTATCGCATGAAGGTGCGTGCTCCCGGTTTTGCCCATGTCCAGTCGCTGGATTACATGGTGCGCGGTCATATGATCGCCGATGTGGTGGCCATTCTGGGAACGCAGGATATCGTATTCGGGGAGGTTGACCGATGAGTTCGGCCACGAATCCAGTCTTTTCCGACGCTCGTGTAGCGGAAATCAAAGCCCTGGTAGAGCGCTATCCTGCACCGCAGGCAGCACTTCTTCCTGTCTTGCATATAGCACAGGAGGATTTCGGTTACCTGTCGATGGAAGTGCAGCAGATGGTAGCCGACACGCTGGGCATTCGCCTGATGGCAGTGCGTGAGGTCGTAACCTTTTATACCATGTTCCGTGAGCAGCCTTGTGGCACCTACCTGATGGAGGTGTGCACCAATCCCGGTTGCATGCTTAATGGCGCTACTGAGCTGGTCGCACATATGTGTAATAAGCTGGATATCAAGCTTGGCGAAACTACATCCGATGGCCTGTTTACAGTTACCGAAGTGGAGTGTGCAGGTGCCTGTGGTGGAGCTCCGGTGGTACAGATCAACAATGCCTATCATGAAAAAGTCGATGCGGCGCATATCGATGCATTTATCGACAAAGCCCGATCGGAAGGGGGCGCGGCATGACGATTTCCTCCGATCCAACGCAGGTGAAGGCCATCTGCTTTGACCGCGTCAACATCAAAGATCAGAACAAGCTGGAAGTCGCACGGGCCAATGGTGCGTATGAGTTTCTGCCTACGGTTCTTAAGGAGTTCAGCTCCGAGAAGATTATCGCCGAAGTAAAAGCATCCGGCCTTCGCGGGCGCGGTGGTGCTGGCTTCCCGACCGGGCTTAAATGGTCGTTTGTGCCGCGCAATACCGGCAAGCCGATTTACCTGCTGTGCAATGCCGATGAGGGTGAGCCGGGCACATTCAAGGATCGCGACATCATGCGCTTCGATCCGCACCTGCTCATCGAGGGTATGCTGATGGCCGGCTTTGCGCTCGGTGTGCACGATGCTTATATATATATACGTGGCGAGTTCTTGCATGAGGCAAATGTGCTGAACGAAGCGATTGCCGAGGCTTATGCCGCCAACCTGCTTGGTGAGCATATTCTGGGCAGTGATTTTTCCATGCATCTGACCGTGCATCGCGGTGCCGGTGCCTATGTTTGTGGTGAGGAAACAGCGCTGATCGAGTCGCTGGAAGGCAAGCCGGGCAGGCCGCGTTTCAAGCCGCCGTTTCCGGCAGTCGAGGGTTATTACGGTTGCCCGACTGTGGTGAATAATGTTGAAACATTGGCCACCATTCCCGCCATCCTCAAGTTCGGTGGCGACTGGCATGCAGCCATTGGCAAACCGAACAGCACGGGTATGAAGATTTTTTCTGTATCCGGACATGTGAACAAGCCGGGCAATTACGAGGTGCCGATGGGCACATCGCTGAAGGTTCTGATTGAGGAGTATTGCGGCGGTCTGCAGCACGGCTCCGTGCCTAAGGTGATTATCCCCGGCGGCTCTTCAACCCCTTGGCTGACTGCAGAGCATTATGATACCCCGCTGACCTACGATGACATGGTCGCTGCAGGTTCGTTTATCGGCTCCGGCGCTATTATCGTGATGGATGAGACAGCTGATCTATTGGCCGTAACTCGCCGCCTGGCGCACTTCTATGCGCATGAGTCCTGCGGTCAGTGTACGCCATGCCGTGAGGGCGCGGGTTGGCTGGAGCGGGTATTGACGCGTATCGAGGCTGGTCAGGGTCAAGCCGGTGATATGGAGGTGCTGCAGGATGCGGCGCAGTACATGGCCGGGCGGACGATCTGTGCGCTGGCTGAGGGCGCGGCAGCTCCCGTACTTTCGATCATCAAGTTCTTCCCTGAAGCAGTGAAGGCCGGAATCGTGGAGAAGGCAGCATGACGACACTGTTTATCAATGATGTGGAAGTAACCGTCGCGCCGGGAACCAGTATTCTGGAGGCCTGTCAGGCGCACGAAGCGAATGTCCCATATTTCTGTTACCACCCGGAATTGTCGGTGGCGGCCAACTGCCGCATGTGTCTCGTCGAGGTAGAGGGTTGGCCGAAGCCGGCAGCCTCCTGCTCCACACCTGTTTCCGAAGGTATGAAGGTCCGTACCCAGAGCGAAAGCCTGGAGAAGGACCACAAGATGACCATGGAATACCTGCTCATCAATCACCCGCTGGATTGTCCGGTGTGTGATCAGGGCGGTGACTGCAAGCTGCAGGACTATGCTGTGGAGTATGGTGCCTCCAAGGGTCGTTATGCCGATGGTAAGCGTGTGGTTAGCGACTACGAGCTCGGCCCGTTTGTCACCACATCCATGACGCGTTGCATCCATTGCACGCGCTGCGTGCGTTTTGCCGATGAAATTGCCGGAACTGGCGATATCGGTGTGCTCAATCGTGGCGATCATATGAGCATTGCCGGCATTGTGGACGAATGTCTGAGTTCCGAGTTGTCGGGTAATCTGCCGGATGTTTGTCCGGTTGGCGCCCTGCTGGACGGTCCGTCACATGATGTGTCGCGCCCGTGGGAATTAAAGCGCCATAAATCGACCTGCACGCAGTGTCCGAATGGTTGCGATATCCTGATTGAATCGCGTGGAACCGAAGTGATTCGCATTCAGACGGTCGCCGACAGCCCCGAACCGTGGCTCTGTGACCGTGGCCGTTATGTATATGATGCTTTTCGTTCTGAAAATCGCATTCTGGCACCTCGTGTGCGCGATAAGGATGAGATGTACGAAGCCAGCTGGGAAGATGGTATGCAGCGCGCCGTCGAGCAGTTGAAGGGTAAGCGTATCGGCATGATTATTTCTCCGTTCTGGAGTGTTGAGGGCTATACCGCCATCCGCCTGCTGCGTGATCTGGCCTTCCCGGATGCGCAGGTTGCCTTTGATTTACATCGGCGTGATATGCGTCCCTTCGCCTTTGAAGAGGGCTTTGTTGAGACAACACAGCAAATCGAGGATGCGGATGAAGTCGTCATTCTCGGTTGCGATCTGCGCCAACGCCTGCCGTTGATGATGCAGCGCCTGCGTAAGCGCTTGGGTAAAGGTAAATCTGTTACACGTATCGGCAGCATGAATTACCGTACCAATGCATCTATTGGCAAAGAATCCCTGATCAAACCGCGCGACTGGGCAGCCGTAATCGCCCGTGCCATGCAGCAGGTAACCGATCTGGGTAAGACTGCGGCAGGTATGAAGGAATGGATGACTGCTGTTGAGGGTCGTCATGAGGCAGGCAAGCTGCTTGCTGATGCCTTGATGTCCGATTCCTGCTCTTTGATTGTTGGCGAAGAGATTCGCAGCCACCCCGATGCAGCAGCCCTGATTCATGGTCTGGATTTGTTGATGCGTGGTTGTGGTCATGCTGAGGCAGAGGAAGACGGGCGCAATCTGGTTCCTGAAGGGATGAATGCGCAGGTTCTTTCCGCCGTGTTCGGCGATGTGCGTTGCAGTGCAGGTGATATTTTTGAGGCTGCTGGCAGGGGTGAGCTTGATGCCATCCTTCTGGTTGGTAGCGATCCTGTTGGTGATGGTCTGTTCCCTGTGCAGGCGCGCAAGGCGCTGGATAGTGTGCCATTGGTTCAGGTGGGCGCGATTGCCGGTCAGGTTAGCGGTGGGGCGCAGGTGATGTTGCCGGCTGCTGCTTATTCAGAAATCGAAGGGACCTTCCTGAATATGGAAGGCCGCGTGCGCGTGGCGACCAATCAAATTCCATCTGTGGGCGAGGAGCGCCCATTGTGGAAAGTGATGATGCGCTTGGTGCAGGCGCTGGGTCATGAGGTTCCAGTGGTAAGTCTGGATGAGTTGCGCCAACAAGTGGTCCGTTTTCTGCCGGGTCTGGGTAAGGCATGGAAAACCAATAAGGTGGACTCCTTCCTGATGCCGACAGCGCGCAATGCCAAGGCAGTCTATTTGCCAGCCAAGGCTGACGCGGCCGCTGGCGAGCTTGATGTGGTAAGCCGCTATTCGCTCTATCGTGAAGGCGTTTGGGCGCGGGCCAGTGCGCTATTGTCGCATGCTGGAAATCTGCATGCCTTGGATGATGTGCTGGTACATCCTGATACCTTGAAAGAGCTGGGGCTTGAGCCGGGTGAGTTGACGGTGGTCTCCGAATTGGGCGAGCAGACATATACCATCGCTACGCGTGATGATGTGTCGCCGGGTGTGCTGTTTGTTGCCAAGCGCGGCGTGGCCGGTGATCTGTCTAATGCGATCAGGGTTTCCCTGAGCGGAGGTGCGGCATGACTTGGCTTGATATGGGCATAACCGCAGGCATCTGGGCGTTGGAGATTCTTGCCATTGCCGTGCCGGTGGCCTTGGGCGTGGCTTACATCACCTACTTTGAGCGTCGTATCATTGGCTGGGTCCAGGTGCGCAAGGGCTGTAACCGAGTAGGCGTGGCCGGTTTACTGCAACCGATTGCCGATGGTTTGAAGTTGATCATGAAGGAAACCATTATCCCGACAACGGCCAATAAATTATTGTTCGTGGGTGCTCCTCTGATCGCGCTGATACCGGCACTGATTGCTTATGCGGTAATACCGTTCGGCGAGACGACGCTCTTCGGCATGTGGGATACGCCGCATGTGATGGCGATTGCCAATCTGAACGTCGGCGTGCTGTATGTGATGGCGATTGCCAGCTTGAGTGTGTACGGCGTGCTGATGGCTGGCTGGGCCTCGAATTCCAAGTACACATTCCTCGGCGCGATGCGCGCCACCTGTCAGATGGTGTCCTATGAAATCGCCATGGGCTTCGCCATTGTCACGGTGCTTATGATGGCAGGCACCATGAATCTAAATGAAATCGTGCATGCACAGGCCGGTGGTTTCTGGCACTGGTATCTGATCCCGCTGTTCCCGATGTTCATGGTCTACTTTATTTCCGGATGTGCAGAAGCGGCACGTACACCATTCGATTTGATTGAAACCGAAGAGCTTGTTTCCGGTTATTTCACGGAATACTCTGGTATGTGGTTCGCCACCTTCTCGTTGGCCGAGTACGGTGCGATGATTCTCATCAGCCTGATGACCTCGATCCTGTTCCTCGGCGGCTGGTATGCGCCGCTGCCAGTGCTTGATGTTATCCCCGGCATTTTCTGGTTGCTGGGTAAGACCATCTTCCTGATCTTTGTGTTTATCTGGTTCAGAGCAACTTTCCCGCGTTACCGTTACGATCAGATGATGCGCTTGGGCTGGAAGGTATTCCTGCCCTTAACCTTGATCTGGGTGGCGGTCGTGGGTCTTGCTATCTACACACCGGGCATTTCCGACATCATTAACTTCTGGCGTCCGGGGGTTGGATCATGAGCCTGCTTAAGCGCGCCATTAAGACCTGGCTACTCACCGAACTGGTTATGGGTCTGATGCTGACCGGTAAATATATGTTCAAGAAAAAGATCACCGTTGAATATCCGGAAGAGCGCACGCCGCTTTCACCGCGTTTCCGTGGTCTGCATGCGCTGCGTCGATATGAAAATGGTGAAGAACGTTGTATTGCCTGCAAGTTGTGCGAGGTGGTGTGTCCGGCACTGGCTATTATTATCGAATCCGAGGAACGCGCCGACAAGACGCGTCGCACCACGCGTTACGATATCGATATGACCAAGTGCATCTATTGTGGCCTGTGTCAGGAAGCTTGTCCGGTGGATGCGATTGTTGAGACGCAGATCTTTGAATATGCCTCGGAAACACGTGCAGCCCTGTACTACACCAAGGAAATGTTGCTTGACGTGGGTGACCGTAACGAAACGCAAATTGCTGCTAATCTCGCGGCCGATGCGCGTTACCGTTAGGGCTGGGAGCGGAGGATAAATGTTGGAACTCGGGTTTTTCTACTTGTTTGCCGGACTGGCCGTTATTTCGGCCCTTGGCGTGGTGCTGTCCAGCAACACGATGCACTCCGTGATGTTCCTGATTTTTTGCTTCTTCAATGCAGCAGGCCTGTTCTTCCTGCTCGATGCCGAATTTATCGGTATTATCATGATCCTGATCTATGTCGGCGCCGTGATGGTGTTGTTCATGTTTGTGGTGATGATGCTGGAGGTGAATTTCGCCAGCATCAGAGAAGGCATGCTGCAATACCTGCCGCTGGGCGGCATGATAGCTCTTATCCTGTTCATCGAGATTATTGCTGCCACGGGCAGCGGGGTGTTTTCGCCAGAAGGCATTCCCGATCCGGGGCATGCTGCGCAGCAAGTCAATAACACCGTTGAAATTGGCAAGGTGCTGTACACGAAATATCTGCTGGGTTTTGAAATCGCGGCCATCATCCTGCTTGTCGCATTGGTCGGCGCCATCGTGCTGACCCTGCGCACGCGTAAGGACGCCAAGTATCAGAATATATCCCGTCAGGTGAATGTGCGTCCTGAAGACCGCATGCATAAGGTGAAAATGTAATGGTACCTTTATCCTACTATCTGGCCGTCGCCGCCTGTCTGTTTGCGGTAGGTGTGATCGGCCTGTTTCTGAATCGCAAGAATGTCATCATCATTCTGATGTGTATTGAGCTGATCCTGCTGGCAGTGAATGTGAATCTGGCTGCCTTCTCGCATTTCTTGCAGGACCTGGGTGGGCAGATACTTGTCTTCTTTGTCTTGACGGTGGCCGCTTCCGAGGTGGCTGTCGGACTGGCCATCCTCGTGGCCTTTTATCGCAACCGACGTTCGATCAATGTTGATGATATCAACACATTGCAGGGATAGGGGGCGCTTGTGGAGCACATCATGCTGAACACTACCGAGCTGCTGGCTATTCCGGCCCTGCCTTTGATTGCCTCCCTGATTGTCGGCCTGTTTGGCTGGGCGTTGAAGGAAAAGCTATCGCACACCATCACCACCGGCAGCGTGATTCTCTCCGCGATTCTTTCTGTGCATGTGTTCACTCAAGTGCTGGGCGGGGCAAGTTTTTACGGCAACTTCTGGACATGGATGCTGTCCGATACCTTTGTCGTCCCTGTGGGTATGATGATCGACCAGCTGACCGCAATCATGATGATTACCGTCACCATTGTGTCGGCCTGCGTGCATATCTACACCATCGGTTATATGCATGGTGATCCCGGTTATTCGCGCTTCTTCTCTTATATTTCCGGCTTCACTTTCTCCATGCTGGTGCTGGTTATGGGCAATAACTTCTTCACGCTGTTCTTCGGCTGGGAAGCGGTGGGTCTGGTGTCCTACCTGCTGATCGGCTTCTGGTTCAAGCGTGAGAGTGCTAACTTCGCCGCGCTGAAGGCGTTCATCGTCAACCGTGTGGGTGACTTCGGATTTCTGGTTGGCGTGTTGGGCATCTGGTATTACTTCGGCACCTTCGATTATCGCGAAGTGTTTGCCGCGGTCCCCGCATTTGTGGAGCAAGGGAATACCTTGCACTTCTTCAGTTGGGAGATGACTGCCATTACTTTCATCTGTCTGTCGCTGTTTGTTGGCGCGATGGGCAAGTCCGGTCAGGTGCCGCTGCATGTCTGGCTACCTGATTCGATGGAAGGCCCGACTCCGATTTCCGCCCTTATTCATGCCGCGACCATGGTGACTGCCGGTGTGTTCATGGTGGCGCGGTGTTCGCCGATGTTCGAGTATTCTGAAACCGCGCTGGCCGCTGTGATTCTTGTTGGTGCCCTCACCGCCTGGATGTGCGCGACCATCGGTCTGGTGCAGAACGACATCAAACGCGTTATCGCCTACTCCACCTGTTCGCAGCTCGGTTATATGTTTGTTGCTTGCGGCGTATCGGCCTATTCGGTTGGTATTTTCCATCTGATGACCCATGCTTACTTTAAAGCCCTGCTCTTCCTGGCCGCTGGTTCGGTGATTCATGCCGTGCTGGCCGAGCAGGATATTCGCAAGATGGGTCAGCTTAAGAAGTATATGCCGATCACCTATATCACCATGCTGATTGCAGCTTTGGCCTTGTCCGGCGTGCCGCCGTTCGCAGGCTTCTGGTCGAAGGACCTGATTATTGAATCGGTCGGCGTTCGCGAATTGGGCTGGATTGGTGATTTTGCTTACTTTGCCGTTCTCAGTGGCGTCTTCATGACCGCCTTCTATACCTTCCGCATGTTCTTCCTGACCTTCCACAACTCGGATCGCGTGCCTGCCAAGACCCGCTCGCATCTGCATGAATCGCCCAAGGTGATCACCATACCCCTGATGATTCTGGCCGTTGGCGCATTGGTCACCGGTGCATGGGGCGTGCTTGTTCTGGATGTGGCCAACCCTGAAATTGTGAACGGCTATTTCGGAACCTCTTTGTTTGTACTCGATGTCCACAACCCACTGCTCGCCATTGCCGAGGAGGGACATCACGCTTGGTATCACTTCGTGTTCAGCGCTCCGTTCTGGTTGGCTCTTAGTGGTATTGGTTTGGCCTTCGTTATGTATTTCCGCGAAACAGACATGCCCGGCAAGCTGGTCGCTGCAACCAAGCCGGTATACACCTTCCTGCTTAATAAGTGGTACTGGGATGAGTTGTATGAGCGCACCCTGATGCGTCCGGCACAGTGCCTCGGCAATATGCTGTGGCAGAAGGGCGATTTGGGCATGATCGATAAGGGCGTTATTCACGGCGGTATCGTTGGCGGTGTGCTTGCCGGCATGAACCGTATGCGCGATGCGCAGACCGGATACGTCTATCACTATGCATTTGCCATGATTATCGGTGTGTTCGGCGCGCTGACATATCTGGTACTGAAGGGATAGGGAGAGGAACGAACAATGGATCTGAATAACGTTCTGGGCTTCCCGATTCTGACATGGAGCATCTTCCTGCCAACGCTGGGAGCTATCCTGATCTGGCTGTTTGTGCGCAATGAGAACGTGGTGCGCTGGGCGGCACTGCTTGTTTCTGTTGCCACCTTCCTGCTGACGCTTCTGCTGTGGGTGTATTTCGATAATAGCACCGCACATATGCAATTTGAGGAACTCCATCCATGGATTGCGGCGTTCAATGTGAACTACCGCCTCGGTGTGGATGGCATATCCATGCCGTTTATCATCCTGACCAGCTTGCTGACGGTGATTTGTATTATTTCGGCCTGGGACTGCATCAAGACACGGGTGAAGGAATACATGCTCGCCTTCCTGATTATGGAGACGACGCTGATCGGTGTGTTTGCAGCACTGGATGCCATGCTGTTTTATTTCTTCTGGGAAGCGATGCTGATTCCGATGTATCTGATCATCGGCATCTGGGGTGGCAAGAATCGCGTCTATGCCACCATCAAGTTCTTCCTCTACACACTGGCAGGCTCCGTGCTGATGCTGGTTGCGCTGCTGGCCATGTATTTCAAGGCCGGGCAGACCTTCGATATTCAGGCACTGATGGCCTATCCGTTTGATTTCGACTGGCAGTTCTGGGTGTGGATCGGTTTCTTTGTGGCTTTCGCCGTCAAGGTGCCTATGTGGCCGGTACATACATGGTTGCCTGATGCCCATACCGAGGCGCCGACCGCTGGCTCGGTGATTCTGGCTGGTATCCTGCTGAAAATGGGTGCGTACGGCTTCCTGCGCTTCTCCTTGCCGATCTGCCCGGATGCATCACAGTATTTTGTACCGTTTATTGTGGTGCTCAGTCTGATTGCCGTGGTGTATATCTCGCTGGTCGCCATGATGCAGACGGACATGAAGCGCCTGATTGCCTACTCATCAATCGCCCATATGGGTTTTGTTACGCTGGGTACGTTCATGTTCACGCAGCAGGCCGTTGAAGGTGCGATCTACGGCATGATCAGCCATGGTTTTGTCGCTGCCGCCCTCTTCCTTTGCGTCGGCGTGCTTTATGATCGTATGCATACCCGCGAGATAGGGGCTTATGGCGGTGTGGTAAATGTGATGCCGATCTTTGCCGCGGTGATGATGTTGTTCTGCATGGCCAATGTTGCACTGCCCGGAGCAAGTGCATTCGTGGCTGAAATTATGGTTCTGGCCGGCACATTCTCGGCGGATCAGCTTTATGCCATGGTGATATCCAGTAAGTGGGTGGCTGTGGCTGCTGCGACAAGCGTCGTACTGTCGGCCTGCTATACCTTGTGGATGTACAAGCGGGTTGTGTTTGGCGATCTGGTCAAGGACGAGGTCAAAGCCATGCCGGATATGAATATGCGCGAGCTGGGTTTCTTCATGCCCCTGATTGTGCTGGTGATCTGGCTGGGTATTTACCCCATGCCTGTGCTTGATGTCATGCATGCATCGGTTGCCAATCTGATTGTGCAGGCGACAGGTACCAAGCTGCCAGCCGCTGAGGCGTTAGCGCTGATTGACATGGCGCAACACGCCGTGACCCATTGAGGATGATGCGATGACCCCTGTGAATTTTCCGCTTCCCAACGTTATTCCGCTGATTCCGGAGATGTTCGTTGCCACTATGGCCATGGCCATCCTGATGCTGGATCTATTCCTCTCCAAGGAACAAAAGGTATGGAATGGTTATCTTGCCATCCTGACCTGTATTATTGCTGGAGGGCTCACACTAATGGTGGGTTCGGCTGAATCGATCACGGCTTTCTACGGTTTCTTTGTGCTCGATCCGTTCGCCTCCTACTCCAAGCTATTGATCTATGCCGGCACGGCGGTGGCGATGATTCTTTCGCTGGATTATATCAAGGAAGAATTTGGTGTCGGTGAGTACTATGTTCTGATGCTGTTTGCCATGCTGGGCATGATGATTATGGTTTCAGCCCCGAACTTCGTGACCATGTACCTCGGGCTCGAACTGATGGCCCTTTGCACCTATGTGCTGGTTGCCTTCCAGCGCGATGTACTGCGCTCCACCGAGGCTGGATTGAAGTATTTCATTCTCGGCTCGCTGGCCTCCGGCATTCTGCTGTATGGTATTAGTTTCCTATACGGCGTTTCAGGCAGTTTCGATTTTGCCACCGTCGGTTCCGGCATCGCGCATAGCGGCAGTGCGGCGCATTTTGCTGTGTTGCTTGGCCTGGTTCTGGTTATCGCAGGGTTGGCTTTCAAGATTTCACTGGCACCGTTCCATATGTGGACACCGGATGCCTACGAAGGCGCCCCAACACCTATCACTGCCTTTATGTCAGTGGCTCCGAAGGTGGCAGGCCTCGTTATCCTTATTCGCGTGGTGGCGGATGCCTTGCCTTCACTGCAGGTTGAGTACGTTACGATATTCTCCTGGCTTGCCGTGCTAAGCATGGCAGTCGGTAATCTGGCGGCGATTGCACAGCGTAATATCAAGCGCATGCTGGCTTATTCAACTGTCGGTCATATCGGCTTTATTATGCTGGGCGTGATTGCCGGCAATGCGGACGGCTATGCCGGTGTGCTGGTGTATATGACTATTTACCTGTTCATGAGCATGGGTGCATTTGCTGTGATCGTGTTGATGAATCGCGAAGGTATTCAGGGTGAGTTGCTGGATGATTTTGCAGGCCTTTCCAAGGTCCGTCCCGGTTATGCTTTGGCCATGGGGCTGTATCTGTTCTCGCTGGCTGGCATCCCCTTCCTGGGTGGCTTCTGGGCCAAGTATGTGGTGTTTATGGCTGCCATCCAGACCGGACATTTGTATCTGGCGATTATCGCTCTGCTATTCTCCGTTGTGGGTGCGTTTTATTACATCCGCGTGGTGAAATACATCTACTTTGATGAGCAGCGGGCTGATTTTAATTTTGTTGAGAATCGTCTGATGCAGGCCACGGTTGCGGTCACTGCAATCGCTGTGGTTGCCATTGGCATCTATCCGCAACCGGTCATCAATATCTGCAAGGCAGCACTCGGCGGTATTATCTAGGGTCGAAGCACTCGGCTTCTGGTTCAGCTGGACAGAATATTAGGTTTCGACGCCCTAAGTCTGGGTGGTGAAGCAACAGGCTCGACATGACAGTCAAGCCATGCTGGTAAACGTTTTGCGCAGCTTGGCCTAGGTCGCGGGGCAAAGAACGCTTGCAATGCGGATGGGTTCTGAGTATAAATCGCGCCCTTTCAGATTTAACGGGAGTATATAGCAAATGAAAGCTGGCATTCATCCGGATTACAAAACCTCGAAGGTGGTTTGCTCTTGTGGCAATACCTTTGAAACACGCTCGACCGCGGGCGACATTCATGTCGAAATTTGTTCGTCATGCCACCCGTTCTACACGGGTAAGCAGAAGATCATGGATACCGAGGGTCGCGTGGAGCGCTTCTACCGTAAGTATGGCAACAAGGCTGCGGAATAAGCACGCAACGACAACAGGATTGGAGTAGATTATGTATGCAGTAATACAAACCGGTGGTAAACAGTACCGCGTTCAGGAAGGCGATGTCCTGCGCGTGGCAAAGCTGTCTGAAGAAGCCGGCAAGAAGGTCACCTTCGACAAGGTTCTGCTATTGGGTGAAGGCGAGGGCATCAAGTCCGGCGCCGATGCAGCCAAGGCAAGCGTGAGCGCTGAAGTGCTGGAGCAGGGCCTAGGCAAGAAGGTGGAAATCTTCAAGAAGCGCCGCCGCAAGCATTCGCAGCGCACCATGGGCCACCGTCAGGCTTATACTGAAGTGCGTATTACCGCTATTGGTGCAGCCAAAGCTGCGCCTGCTAAAGCTGCCAAGGCCGAGAAGCCTGCTGCTGAAGCAAAGCCAGAAGCCAAGCCTGCTGCCAAGAAGCCTGCTGCTAAGGCCGAGGCCAAGCCTGCTGCTAAGAAACCGGCAGCCAAGAAGGCTGCTGCAAAGACTGAGGCCAAACCCGCTGCCAAGAAGCCGGCAGCTAAAAAAGCTGCCGCTAAGAGCGAAGAGTAAGGAGTAGAGGATGGCACATAAAAAAGCAGGCGGTTCATCCCGCAATGGACGCGATTCAAACTCCAAGCGCCTAGGCGTGAAGAAGTACGGCGGCGAAGCTGTTATTGCCGGCAATATTCTGGTTCGCCAGCGCGGCACCAAGATTCGCCCGGGCGACAATGTCGGCTGTGGTAAGGATTTCACTCTGTTCGCATTGATCGACGGTCAGGTGGAGTATTTCAAGAAGGCAGGCCGCACCACTGTGCGCATTGCTTCCTGATTACTTTTCCCTGCAAGGTTCGAAGGGCGCGAGCAATCGCGCCCTTTTTTTATGCATACAAGGGTAGCTGAGGTAGACTGACGGACATGCGATTTATTGATGAAGTGAATATTGAAGTACGCGCCGGCAATGGAGGCGCGGGTTGTGTTGCCTTCCGACGGGAGAAGTATATCCCCAAGGGTGGGCCCAACGGTGGTGACGGTGGACGCGGTGGCCATGTGATTCTGCTGGCCAGTACACGTAAGAATACCCTGCAGGAGCTATACCTGAGAAAGCGCCTGATTGCCAAAAATGGTCAGCCCGGCAAGGGCTCGGACATGCATGGAAAAAATGGAGTCGATATCGAGATTGAGGTACCTGTCGGCACCATGGTGCGTGATGAGGATGGCGAATTGCTGGCCGATCTGAAGCTTGCCGGAGAGCGATATATTATGGCTCGCGGCGGTCAGGGCGGCTTGGGAAATGCCAGATTCAAAACCAGCACGAATCAGGCACCGCGTTATGCCCAGCCCGGCGAGCCCGGTGAAGAAGGCAGGCGCATGCTGGAGTTGAAGGTGATGGCAGACGTTGGACTGGTCGGCCTGCCCAATGCCGGAAAATCTACCTTTTTGGCGCGCGTCTCGAATGCCCACCCGAAGGTGGCGGATTATCCTTTCACCACGCTCAAGCCGATTCTGGGCGAGGTGTTCACCGATGATTCAGATGCCTTTGTGGTGGCGGATATTCCCGGTCTGATCGGCGGTGCGCACGAAGGTAAGGGTCTCGGTATGCGTTTTCTACGCCATGTCGAGCGTACTAAATTGCTGCTGCATCTGGTTGATGCCGCTAGCCTGACTGGCGCAGGAATCGCCGAGCAGATAGCCGAGGTAGAGGAAGAGCTGAAGGGTTACGGTGAGTCGGTATGGGGCAAGACGCGGCTCCTGGTGGTGAATAAGATTGATGCGCTGGATCAGGACATGCGGGATAGCGTTCTCGCAGAAGCCGAGGCCAGCGGATTGCGCACCTTCATGATGTCGGCAGTGACCGGCGAAGGCGTGAAGGATTTATTACATGCAGTGTATGGCGAGGTTAAGAAAATGCGTGAAGCAGAGGTGATAGAGGCATGATCCGGCAGCGCTCCGACATCAAAGGGGCACAGCGTATTGTGGTCAAAATCGGCAGCTCGCTGCTTGCTGATAGCGATACGATGGATAGTGGTGCGGGTGGCGTGCAAATGGCACGCGTGCAACGCTTTGCTGATGAAATTGCCGCTTTGCATGCAGCAGGCCGGGAAGTGATTGTGGTGTCCTCAGGCTCAGTAGCCTTGGGGCGGGTTCATCTTGGCTGGGTGGGTCGCAAGCTTAGTGTGCATGAAAAACAGGCTGCTGCGGCGATTGGCCAGCCAGCCCTCATGCATGCCTACAAACAGGCATTTTCCGGACATGGTATCGGTGTAGCACAAATGTTGCTCACCAGAGACGATCTGCGTAACCGACGGCGCTATCTCAATGCCAGCAATACCGGGGAAACACTATTATCTGCCGGTGTGGTGCCGATTGTTAACGAAAATGACACCGTTGTGGTGCAGGAAATTAAATTTGGCGATAACGACAACCTCGGTGCACTGGTCAGCCTGCTGCTTGATGCCGACCTGCTGGTTATCATGACCGATGTAGATGCGCTGTATGATGCCAATCCAGCTGTCTGTTCGACAGCGCAGCGAATTGGGCTGGTGGAGGTAATTACACCTGCGGTGATGGATATGGCTGGTGCAACGAGCAGTCACTTTGGGACAGGCGGTATGGCCAGTAAGCTGAAAGCGGCGCGTGTCGCCACGCGTGGCGGTGTTGCGACGGCAGTGCTCAGTGGTGAAAAGCCCGATATGCTGGCCGCATTGCTTGATGGTGCGGATATCGGCACCTTGTTTGCCTGTGGTGGCGATAGGCAGACCCGACGCCAACACTGGATTGCAGAGGTGCTGCATCCTGCCGGGCGCATCGTGATTGATGAGGGCGCTGCCCGGGCTTTGCTTACGCATGGTGCGAGCCTGTTGCCGGTCGGTGTGCGCCAGATCGAGGGTGCATTCGATAAGGGTGAATGCGTTGAGATTGTTGCAGGCGATCAGGTGATAGCGCGCGGCCTGTGTAATTACAATGCCGAAGAGATGCGCCTCTTGGCAGGGGTTGCCAGCGAGGATATCGAACGGGTTCTGGGTTATATGGATTTTTCATCGGTGGTACATCGGGATAATCTTGTTTTGCAGGGCGGGGTTCTGCTGAACGAGAAGGAGGAATAAGCAGGATGACAACAACGCTTACGGTACAGGAAACCATGCGCGTGCTTGGCGAGCAGGCTAAGCATGCCGCGGGCATCATGCGCATGGCGAGTACGAATGCCAAGAATGAGGCTCTACGCAGGGCCGCAGCACTGCTGTGCCGCGAGAAGAATGAAATTATTGCAGCCAATGCCCTGGATATGGAGGCTGGAAGGAAAGCTGGTCTTGATGCAGCCATGCTCGATAGGCTTGAGCTCACTGCGGAACGTATTGATGCCATGGCGCTGGGCCTGGAGCAGATTGCCCAGCTGTCCGACCCTGTTGGAGAAATTAACGATCTGGCGTTTCGTCCATCCGGCATTCAGGTTGGTCATATGCGCGTACCACTCGGAGTGATCGGTATTATTTACGAATCGCGTCCCAATGTGACGGCCGATGCGGCAGGCCTGTGTCTGAAATCTGGCAATGCAGTGATTCTGCGCGGTGGTTCCGAGGCGATCCATTCCAACCGCGCTATTGCCGCCTGCCTGCGGCGAGCCATGCTCGACAGTCATCTGCCTCAGGATGCCGTGCAACTGGTCGATTCCACTGATCGTGCGCTGGTTGGTGAATTGATTCGTGCGGATAAATATGTGGATGTGATTATTCCGCGTGGTGGTAAATCACTCATCGAACGCATTGCCAGCGAGGCGCGCGTGCCGGTGATTAAGCATCTGGATGGTATCTGTCATGTGTATGTCGATCGTGCTGCGGATCTGGAGATGGCCAAAAATATTGCAGTGAATGCCAAGATGCAGCGCACCGGCGTATGCAACGCCATGGAAACCCTGCTGGTGCATGCAGCCGTGGCCGATGCCTTTATTCCTGAAGTGGCTACAGCACTCGGAGAAGCTGGCGCCACACTACGCGGTTGCTCACGCAGCTGTGCTCTGGTGCCCGGGATGCAGGCGGCGACTGATGCCGATTGGGATACCGAGTATCTTGAGGCGATTCTGTCGGTGCGTGTGGTGGATGATCTTGATGCTGCTATTGAGCATATCGCTGCCCATGCTTCGGGGCATACCGAAAGCATTATTACGGCCGATTATGCGGCAAGCATGCGCTTCCTGCGCGAGGTGGATTCTTCATCCGTGATGGTGAATGCCAGCACGCGCTTTGCCGATGGTTTCGAATATGGACTGGGTGCTGAAATCGGCATTTCCACAGATCGGCTGCATGTGCGTGGTCCGGTCGGCCTTGAGGGATTAACAACCCAGAAGTGGATTGTGCTCGGGCATGGTGAAGTGCGGGGCTGATGAGGTTGATCGCCTTTTGCCCCGTGGCGGTGTTGCTGCTGTGCTCAAATGCTCACGTACCTACAGTACGCTGCGCTTTTGCGCGCATCACGCCTAGCCACGAAACAAAAATCGGTCAACAGTGAAGCTGAGGCAAAGCGGCCTTTGAGTCAGCAAGCATCCGCAAAGAGAATCGGTTTGTTTGGCGGAAGTTTTGATCCGCCGCATATCGGGCATGTGGCACTGGTCGAGGCAGCACTCGATGTTCTGCAATTATCTGCAGTATGGGTGATTCCAGCCGGTGTTCCGGTACATCGAACCTTGTCAGGAAACACCACTGCGGCGCAGCGCCTGCATTGGATGCAGCACATCTTTGCCGGGCATGATCGGGTGAAGGTGCTGGATTGGGAAGTGCTGGCTAGCCAGCCACAGCCTAGCATCCTTACCTTGCGTCACTTTGTTGCAGCGTTTCCGGAGAAGCGAGCGACGCTGCTGCTTGGTGCCGATGCCTTTGCCGGCATGGACGGATGGGTGGATTATCCTGAACATGCGGCGTTGTCCGATGTGGCAGTATTCGGGCGCGTGGCGTGCAGTACAGAAGGTGTAGCAACGGCATTTCGTCCGTGCTTGTTGGCTGACTGGCTGATGGAACCATCTGCGCTTGGTTGCCGTGTAGATGTCGGTGTGCCGCTTCCACATGTGTCGGCCACCGAGGTGAGGGGCTTGGCAGAGCAGAAAAAAAGTCTGGCGGGCAAAGTGCCTGAGTGTGTGCGCCAGGAGATTGAACAGGCTTATGCCGGATCGGCAGCCTTAAAGCAGGAGCGAGAGTGAATACATCAATTGAGACAATGTGCCAGGAAGTGGTCGAGGCCATTGAAGACAAGAAAGGCTCGGACGTGCTTGTTATCCGGGTTGAGGGGCGCTGCGCGGTGACTGACCGTTTTGTGCTGGCCTCCGGGCGTAACGGGCGACAGCTGATGGCCATGGCGCAAGCCTTGTCCGAGGTGGCGCATCGGCATGGTTTTGCGGCACATATTGAAGGTCGTGAGGCAACCGAATGGCTGCTCATCGACATGGGCGATATTGTGGTGCATCTGTTTCTTCCCGAGGTGCGTGAATCCTTTCAGTTGGAGCGCTTATGGCAGCAGCCGGCGGCGACAGCGCCGGTGGAGCAAGTCGACGCGCAGTGAAACTGAGGTTGATTGTTGTCGGGCGCGGCGCGGCTGAGTTGGCCGATTTCGAGGCGAGATTCGTACAGCGTCTGCAGCCTTTTACTTCCTGTTCGATTGTCGAGTTACCCGACGGTAAGGGGCGGCAGTCAGCACAGCGTAAACAGCAGGAAGCAGCCTCTATTCTTGGCAAGGCAGCCAAAGGCTTTGTGCTGTTTGATGAGCGCGGCAAGCAGTTGACCAGCGTGCAGTGGGCCGAATGGCTTGCTGCGAAGCAGGGCGATGCACAGCTCGATTTTGTCATCGGCGGGGCCGATGGCGTGGCTGATGAAGTGCGTGCAGCGGCTTCAGCGACATGGGGTTTATCACAATTAACCCTGCCGCATCAGCTGGTTCGGGTTGTAGCTCTGGAACAGTTTTACCGTGCCTTTACCATTATGCGCGGTCATCCCTATCATCGGCCATGATGTTTTTCCCCAGGCCATTATTCCTTGCTCTATTGTTACTCATTGGTTTTCTGCCCAGCGAAGCGATGGCGGGCGATACCCGCTTGGAATTGGAGCAGATTCGTCAGCAGCGCGCTGAACTGAAGCAGGTTCGCAAGGCGCTTGAAAAGCAATTGGGCAAGCTGGGTCAGGAGCTGATGCAGGTAGACACATTGCTGGTGGCAGCCTCTGCTGAGGCTCGCCAGGCGCAGTCAGATGTGCGCGCAGCAGATGAGCGTATCGCAGCATTAAGAGATCAGCAGAGCGTGCTGCTCGGCAAGACCAGACGCTTGAAACAGCATATGCAGCATGAGGCGGTGCTGGCCTATCGGCAGGCCGGAAAATCGGCATTGTGGCTGGATATGTTGTTTGATGCACGGGTTGCGGATATACCGCACCGCCAATATTTACTATCAAAACTGGTGCAGCGACAACAGCAGGACAGGCTTGAATACACCCAGCTGCAGCAGGAACTGGCCATCACGCAAAGCGAACTGGAAGAGCAGCGGATAGCCCTGGATAGTTTGCGCGTGGTCAAGCAGAAGCGGCAGGATGAGTTACAGGAGGCACGAGCCGGTAAGCGGGCATTATGGGAAAAGGTGAGACGCGACTCCGGCTTGAAGGCTGAGCGCGATGTGCAGCTGGCGCGTCAGGAGAAGGCGCTGATGAATCTTCTCAAGGGGCTCGGCTCCACCTTGCTCAATACGGATAATGCAGACGACTGGAAGCCGATTCGGCAGTTGAAGGGAAGTCTGCGCTGGCCGATTAACGGACGCATCGTGGCAGGCTTTCATTCCCCTACAGCACCCGGTCGGGCCAGCTTGGCCGGTGTCCAGCTTGCGCCTCGTCATAGTGGTGGGCAGGTTAAGGCGATTGCCGCCGGGCAGGTGCGATATGCAGACTGGTTCGGGGGTTATGGCCTGATGGTGATCGTCGATCATGGGGATGGCCTTATGACGGTTTATGCGCACAATGATGCGCTGTACAAACGCCTCGGTGACTGGGTAGCGGAGGGGGATGTAATTGCAGATCCCGGCAGTACAGGCTGGGTGCAGAAGAAGCGGCTTTATTTCGAGGTGCGTGATGCCGGGAAACCGGTGAATCCGCAGCGTTGGTGTCGTCGCAGGGGTTGAGTCAGGCGATGGCTGGGGTAGCAGTGATGATGCCCAGGCTCACAGTATGAGGCGACTTCATGCATGATGCTGGTGACTGAAATATGATGAAGGAATGTGCTGCAATATTGCAGCGGATTCCCAATGCAATGAAACAGGATGGATATATGAGCTTTAGCTTGCGTAAATTGGGTTTGGTTTTCTTGATAGTACTGCTGGCCGGTGGCGGTTTCGTGTTGTGGAAAAGTGGGTTGACTCAGGCTGTGGCCGCGACCAACTACGAACAGTTGCAGAAGTTCTCCAAAATCATGGAGATGGTCCGCCGTTCCTACGTGGAGGAAGTGGATGATGAGGCGCTGATTGATGGCGCCCTTTCCGGCATGTTGAGTAATCTTGACCCGCATTCGACCTATCTCGACAAAGATATGTACAAGCAAATGCAGGTTGATACATCCGGTAAGTTCGGCGGTCTGGGTATCGAAATAACGGCAGCTGATGGCGCTATTCGCATCGTTGCCCCGATTGAGGATACACCTGCCGACAGAGCCGGGATTCTGGCTGGCGATCTCATCGTTAAAATCGATGATCAGCTGACCCGTGATATGTCGCTGCCGGAAGCTGTCAAGCTCATGCGTGGCAAGCCAGGTTCACCCATTGTGCTTACCATTGTACGCAACGGAGAGCATCAGCCTTTGGAAATTCGCATCGTGCGCGACATCATCAAGGTCAAGTCGGTGAAGAGTGATTTTATTGCTCCCGGCTATGCCTATCTGCGCATTACCCAGTTTCAGGAGCGTACTGCCGAATTGCTCAAAGCTGATATAGATGCGTTGAAGAAGAAGGCTGGTGGCACCCTTTACGGTGCGGTGTTGGATCTGCGCAACAACCCCGGCGGCTTACTGGATCAAGCAGTTGCAGTTTCCGATCTGTTTCTCGAGAAGGGTGGAATTGTCAGCACCAAGTCGCGTACCGGTCGCAATATGTCCTTTGAGGCGAAAACAGGCGATGAGTTGGGTGGCGTACCCTTAGCCGTATTGATCAATAATGGTTCAGCCTCGGCCTCCGAGATTGTTGCTGGCGCCTTGCAGGATAACCACCGTGCCGTGCTGCTCGGTATGCAAAGCTTTGGTAAGGGTTCGGTGCAGTCGGTCGTGGGCCTTCCCGATGGTTCGGCCATCAAGTTAACCACAGCGCTGTACTATACGCCGAGCGGTCGCTCCATTCAGGCGACCGGCATCGTGCCTGATGTGATGGTGGAGGAAGTCCGCCTGAGTGCAGCCAAGAAGAAGGATGGTGAGAACACGGCCAAGTCAACGCGGGTTTTTGAGCGTGATTTGAAGGGTCATCTGAATAACGGAGGCAAGGCTGGCGGGAAGGTGAATACGGACACCTTGCGAGGAGAGCCGAGTGCAGCCATGCAACAGCGCTTAGAGCAGGATGCTATCTTGCTGCGTGCGCTTGATCTGCTGCGCGGCGTGCATGCTATTCATGCCATGACGACGCACTGAACAAAGTAAAAAGTCAGTACAGGATTAAGCAATGAGTCGTCGTTCGCGCCCGACATGGGTGTATGTATTGCTGACATCACTGCTTGCTGTGCTGCTGCTGGTGCTCTGGTTGGGCGAGGATAGTGGAAACAAGCAAGCAAGCTCGTCGCAAGCGGCCCACCCTGATGTGGTGTTCGAGGAATTCGGGCTGCATGATATTGAGCCATCGCAGCCTTTAGCCAAGGTAAAAAAGAAGCTTCAGATCGCGCCCGGGATGCAGCGTGGTATTGCTCTTATTCTTGATGATGTGGGTTACGATCTTCGGGCCTTGCGTCGCGCGCTGGCCTTCCACCTTCCCATGGCGATTGCCATCCTGCCCAATGCTCCACATGCGGCCGAGGCTGCGCAGTTGGCCCATGAAGCTGGCTATCCGGTGATGCTGCATATGCCGATGGAGCCAGCCAATGCACATTATCGGCAACAGATGGATAGCTCTTTTCTGCGCGTCGGCATGTCGCGCGAAGAAGTTCGTCGGCTGATGGCTGAGGCGCTTGACAAGGTTCCGCATGTGGAGGGTGTAAATAATCACATGGGTTCAGGGCTGACAGCGCTGGAGGATCCGATGCGCTGGGTGATGGAGGTATGCAGCGAGCGGGATCTGTTTTTTATCGATTCACGTACCAATAAGGATACTGTTGCAGCCCGAATAGCCAGTGAGGGCGGCCTGCGCTGGGGGGAGCGGCGTGTCTTTCTGGATGACAACGTGGACCTTGAGATGTTGAAAAAATCATGGCGCAAAACCAGAACAAGATTGGCAAAAGACGGCTTTGTAATTGTGATTGCCCATCCGCACAGGGAAACACTCGACTTTTTACAGCAGGCAGTGACCGCCGAGGACAGAGCGGCCATGGTGCCGCTCAATAGCGTATTGTTTCCTGCAGTCAGGCATGGGAGGCAGCAGCTTCCAAGTGAGTGAGCCACTATTGGATGGTCGGTGTTTGACTGTCTTGTCTGTGGCAGGGAGTATTGTGCAATGCCGCATATGATAAGAGGAACAAGGCCTTGATGCTGAAAGAATTTCATACTGTATTGATACCAATGCGGCTGTGCTGCATTTGCTTGTGTACCATGTTGGGTTGTATGTCGCTGTCCGTGCAGGCATCGGCAAGTGCTGTGGATGCGCTTGCCCCGGCCGCTCTCGAGGAAGGTAAGCGCGCCCTGCAACTACTAGACAGTGTTGATGAACCATTGGTTCGAGATATGCCGCTGATTGACCTGGCGATCTTGAAGGCTGCAGGCGCCTTGCGAGTCGGCGAGCCTGAACAGGCTATTTCAACCCTGCAGGAAGCGCGCAAAATCGACAGCGCACTGCATGATGACCCCTTGGCCGCGATGATTGAGGCAGAGGCTTACCGACGCTCCGCCATTCGTGCCGTGGCTCGTGCCGGCGATTATGCGCGTGGTTTGGGTAATGAGGAACAACAACTGCAGGCTGCGGATCTTTCGCCGGGCATGGCTGAAGCCGATCAGCGGCTGCGAGCTTTCATCGATCGTATCGATGGCATCGCCGGTGTGCCGCTTGCCCTGCTGGATATAGGCAGTGATATCAAAAACGTGTTTCTGGTCGACAAGGGGCGCTCGCGGATGTTTGTTTACGAACGCGATGCAGCAGGCGATTGGCAGCGTATTTCAGATGAGTATGTGGTCACCGGTGCGAAGGCCGGGGATAAATTGATAGCCGGCGATAAACGCACCCCGAACGGTGTGTACCGTTTTGTGCAGAAACTCAGCGGAAGTAAGCTGCAAGATCGCTACGGGCCAGCAGCCTTTCCTATCGATTACCCGAATGAAATTGATAAGTTGAATCAAAAGAATGGTGGCGGTATCTGGATGCATGGTTACCCATCCGGTGTTGATCGTCGCCCGCCACGCGACACCAAGGGCTGTTTTGCTCTACCCAATGAGCGCCTGCTGGCCATGGCAGAGCATGTACATCTGGGACACAGCTGGGTGGTGGTTGGCGAGCATTTTGTTTTTGGTGATGCGCAAGCAAGGCTGGCCCTGCGCGAGGATGTACTGGCCTCTCTCAAGGCATGGAGCAGCGATTGGGCTTCGCGCAACACTGATACATACCTTGCGCATTATCACCCGAAGTTCCAAAGTGAAACGCGGGATTTGGCCGCATGGTCGACCTATAAACGGCGCGTGAATGGCGCCAAAAGCTTCATTCATGTGTCGCTGGATGATTTTACCTTGATTCGTGTGCCCGATCCCATTGGTTTTAGCGAAATGGTAGTCGCCGAATTCAATCAGGACTACGCGTCGGACGATTTTGCCGATATAAGCCGCAAACGGTTATATTTGGTGCGCGATCACAAATCCGAAGCGTGGCGCATTCTGCTTGAGAGGGTTGTAGCAAAGTGATGAGCCATGGCATCTGACGAAAAGCCTGCTGCTGGCGTTAAGGATCACGCCACAAGGCGGGTGCATCAACTTGCCGAGGAAAACAGGCAGTTGCGCCAGTATGTTGCTGAGGTTATGGAGCGTTTGCGCGAGAACGAGCGCTTGTTCGCCCGGCTGTTCGATTTGGAATCGAAGGTGTTAGCCTCTTCTGATCCCGAGGATCTTTGTTTTGCCTTATTGCGTGGCCTGCGCAGCAATTTTGATCTAGATATGGTGCGTTTCTGGTTTTCCCGCTCCAGTTTTATCGGTGGGCGCCAGATGGATGGTGTGTCTGAGCGCGATCTTGTCTGGCTAGAAAAGGGCGAAATCGAGCGCATGGGACTCCACCAGAAGCATGTCTGGCTGATGCAACTTAGCGATAAAAAGGGTTTCGACTGGCTGGAGGGGCGCGATCATCATCTGGCTTCCATGGCGCTGCTGGTGCTGGGCGATTTGCAGCATCCGTTCGGGGTGCTGGGGTTGGGCTCTGTGGATGGCGAGCGTTTTCAACCGGGAAAAAGTGCTGATTTTCTGCAGCACCTTGCACAGGTGGTTGGTTTGTCGCTGGAGAATGCTGTTTCGCGCGAGCGGCTAGCTAGGCTGGCCATTACGGATTCCCTGACAGGCAGTCATAATCGCCGTTTTCTGCAGCCACACAGTCATCAACCCCTGTCCAAATGGTTCGGCTCCGGAGTTGATGTATGTTGCCTTTATATTGATGTGGATGATTTCAAATCGATCAATGAGCGTTTCGGGAATGAGGCTGGCGATGATGTGCTGAGTCGGCTTGCCTCCACGATTGATGGCGGTGCTCGTGCACAGGATCCGGTGATTCGTATGGGCGGTGATGAATTTGCACTGCTATTGCCGGGGTGCCCTTTACACAAGGCTCAAGAGATCGCTGGTAAACTGATGGAGGCCTGCAATGCCATCGAGACGCATGATCAGCGAATCACTGTCAGTGCCGGCTTGGCTTCGGCATCCGCCGGAGAGGAGAAGCGGGTTAAGGATTTGATCAGTGATGCCGATGAGGCCATGTATGTGGCCAAGGCCCTAGGGGGTGGACGTTTTGAACTGGCCGGGGACGTCCCCGCCAATTCATGAATGAGACTTTCTGAAGCCATTGTCGCGTTTCTCAAGCAGATGCGAGATGTTCGTCTTGTCTCACCCCATACGGTGGATGCCTACCGTCGCGACCTGAAGAACTTTATTGCCCAGAGTGGGGAAATGCCACTTGTTGATGTGCGGCGCAAGCATGTGCAGGACTGGCTTGTGGCCCAACATACCGCCGGGCGTGCTCCTGCGAGTCTGGCACGCAGGCTTTCAGCATTGCGCAGCATGTTTGATGCTGCCGTTCGAGCTGGATGGTGCACAGTCAATCCGACCGATGGTATGACACCGCCAAAACAGCCCAAGCGCCTGCCTCGCACCCTGTCGGCTGAGCAAACAGCATTATTGATGCAGCCTACCGATGCGGTAAGTGATTTGCGCGATGCGGCGCTGCTGGCTGTGATGTACGGCTGTGGCCTGCGAGTTTCCGAGGCCGTGGGCCTGGATTTGGTCGATCTCGATATGCAGTCCGCCGAGATGCGTGTGCATGGCAAGGGCGGTAAGGAACGAATTTCGCCGATGCCCGAAGGCGTGTGCCGCTTACTTGGCGAGTATCTGGAGATTCGTTTGGCAAATGCCGATATGCATCAGCAGGCACTGTTTCTCAACCGGACAGGAGGGCGGCTTTCCCCGCGTAGTGTGCAGCGCATGCTCAAGCAAAGAGCGCTGGCCACCGGTGCTGATACCGCATTAACGCCACATCGGCTGCGGCATTCATTTGCCACCCATTTACTGGCCGGCGGTGTGGATTTGCGCGCTATTCAGGAATTGCTCGGCCATGCTTCGCTGTCCACCACTGAGCGATATACGCATCTGGATATTGACAAGCTTAGCGGCATTTATGACGCCTCTCACCCGCGGGCAAGAAAGCACTGAAGCAGTATCTGCCGGAAGGACGGATTGCCGCTGTTGTGGAGCTATCGGCTTGCAAAGGGCCGATGCTCGTCTACACTCACATGTAGAGTTGCTTTCCTGCAGCTTGGGGGGCGGCAGTGGATTATTTGAGGAGGAGGATTTTATGATGAAGATGTTTAGAACAATGTCTCTGGCTGCAATGTTTGCAGCACTTTTTATTGTGGCCTTGCCATCGGCGATGGCTGAGGATTATGGCTCTGGTGTTGTCGACAAGTTTTCCCGAGGTTTTGCCAATACAGCGACCGGCTGGGTGGAGCTTCCCAAAAATATCGTCAATACCACCAAGAAGGATAATATTGGTTATGGACTTACCGTTGGGCTGGTTATGGGTGTCGTACATACCGTTGGCCGGACAGTGGTAGGAGCGGTGGAATTGGTCACCTTCTTTATTCCAAGCCAGGAATTTGTAGAGCCGCGTTATGTTTGGGAGCCCTTTGATAAGGACACCACATACGGGTCAAAGTAGCACCGTCCAAGAACGGCGAATGGCGGGGCAGGTCCCCGCCATTTTTTTATTCTGCTGAGCCGGGGGAGGGCACCCCGCGACGCGCCAGCTCGTCGGCGCGTTCGTTCTCCTCGTGCCCGGCATGCCCCTTAACCCATTGCCAGCGTACCTCATGCACTATTGAAAGCTTGTCCAATTCCTCCCAAAGGTCCTGATTAGATACCGGTTTCTTGGCGGCATTCTTCCAGCCGTTTTTCTTCCAGGTATGAATCCATTCCGTCATGCCCTGCACAACGTATTTTGAGTCGGAATGAATGGTGATGACGCAATGTTTCTTCAGGGCGCGCAGTGCCTCGATGGCAGCCTTCATTTCCATGCGCTGGTTGGTGGTATGACCCTCACCACCGAATAACTCTCTTTCATGCCCGCCCATGCGCAGCAGTACTCCCCAGCCACCTGGCCCCGGATTGCCGGAGCAGGCGCCATCGGTAAAGGCTTCGACCACTGGTTTGTTGCTCATGCGCCGATTGTGACGGTAAGCGCGGTTGAAAGCCACCTCATCTGAGGAGGAGACTGCCATTCACTTTTTTTTCATGTTAGCCCGATAAGTTGACTCAGCTTTTTATGCTCGAAGGAGGATGTGCATGCCATGGAAATCAACACTTGGAGTGATGCTGCTTTTTTCAGCCTGCATGGTCTTCATGGCTGATTCGGTCGTTGCGGGAGAGCAGAAGGCAACCTTTGCCGGTGGCTGTTTCTGGTGTGTTGAGCACCCTTATAATCATCACCAGGGTGTATTGGCGGCCGTATCCGGTTATACCGGAGGCTTGCAGCCGAATCCTTCCTACGAACAGGTGTCCGGGGGTGGTAGCGGCCACGCTGAGGCGGTAGAGATCACCTTTAATCCGCAGAAAACATCCTATAACGAGCTTCTCGATACATTCTGGAGACAGATTGATCCTACCGATGATAGTGGACAGTTTGCCGATCGAGGCAGTCAGTACCGTCCTGTGATTTTCTATCATAATAATGAGCAAAAGCGTTTGGCCGAGGCATCACGCGATGCCTTGCTTGCATCCGGTCGCTTTGACCGGCCGCTTGTTGTGGATATCGTGCCGGCCTCCACCTTTTATCCGGCAGAGGACTATCATCAGAACTACGCCGACAAGAACCCAATCCGCTATCGTTACTACCGCTACAATTCTGGCCGCGATCAATTTCTGGAGCGCATATGGGGCAATAAGTAACGTATTCTCAATTATTCTGCGCTCTACATAAACGCCTTTTTAGCCGATTGCGTCACAGCCTATCTTCTCTCCCTCTTGCGTATGGTTTTTGTAAGTGAAGGCCTAAGGTAGGCCCCGAACCATGGTTGGATTGACAATAATCGCTTTACATTCGGCTAATACCGTCTAAAAAAGAAGGTACGACTCGCCAATAAGGGGGGGGAGGAGGTTCGCACGGTTTGTGCTGGTGGGCGAATAGATAATGGACGAAGGAGGAAGTGATGAAAACGATGTTTAGGATGATGATGTTTACGGTGTTGGCGATGGCTGTTCCTCTGATGGGTGCAGCAGAGGATCAAACCACCAAGGGGACCAAGCTGGGCAAGTTGGAATGCCAGACAGTGGCCGGCTCAGGAACCAATTTGTTGATTCACTCCACAGTGGATGTGACCTGCACCTTCAGCTCGACGGCCGGTGAAACCGAGCATTACAAGGGCGAGACAGGCGTTGGTCTGGGTATTGATCTGAGCTTTGATAAGGAAGCCAATTTTGTCTTTGCAGTGATGGCAGCAGACTTCAAAAAGGGCTCATATAAATTTGCCGGTAAGTATTTCGGTGCAGGCGCAGATGTCACCATTGGCCGCGGTATTGGTGCCGGGGTTCTGATCGGTGGCAGCAAGAAGAGTGTGTCTCTGGAGCCGCTTGGTCTGAGTGCAACCAAGGGCGCAGGTGTCAGCGGTGGTTTGACCTACCTCTATCTGGAGCCGGATAAGGCTGCGGATTGATTGGACACCGAACGAACTAGAGGGGCCGGATGACCGGCCCCTTTTTTATGTAATCAATAATGCCCGACTGATGCCGCTCAGACTGTGGATAGCCAGTTCTTATGAGCTGCACTGCGACCATGCACCACATCAAAGTAGTTCTTTTGCAGCTTGGCGGTGATTGGGCCGCGTGAGCCGCAGCCGATACTGCGCCCGTCCAGTTCGCGGATCGGTGTGACCTCCGCTGCTGTGCCGGTGAAGAACGCCTCGTCTGCAACATAAACCTCATCGCGGGTGATGCGCTTTTCGCGCACCTCCAAGCCTTCCTCTTCGGCAAGCTGAATCACTGTGGCACGAGTGATACCATCCAATGCGCTGGTTAGCTCCGGGGTGTAGATGATGCCATCGCGAACCATGAAGAAGTTTTCTCCTGAGCCTTCGGCAACAAAGCCGTCCACATCAAGGAGGAGGGCTTCATCATAACCATCGCGCAGTGCGTCCGAGAGGGCCAGCATCGAGTTGATGTAGTTGCCATTGGCCTTGGCTTTGCACATGGCAATGTTCACATGATGCCGGGTGAATGATGAGGTGCGAATGCGGATGCCCTTTTCCAAGGCTTCCTTGCCAAGATAGGCGCCCCAACTCCACGCTGCGACGATGACGTGCGTTTTCAGATTATCGGCGCGCAAACCCATGCCCTCCGAACCGTAGAAGCACATTGGCCGGATGTAGGCGGAATCCAGATTGTTTTCGCGTACGGCGGCGAGCTGCGCTGCATTCAGTTCATCTTTGGAATACGGCATCGGCATGCTCATGATCTTTGCCGAACGAAACAGGCGATCAGTATGCTCCTGCAGGCGAAAGATGGCTGTGCCGCAGTCTGCATGGTATGCGCGCACACCCTCAAAAACACCCATGCCGTAGTGCAGGGTATGAGTCAGCACGTGAACCTTGGCTTCACGCCAAGGGACCATCTCACCGTCAAACCAGATAAGGCCATCGCGGTCGGCAAAGTTCGGTGTCATGTGCTTTCTCCTTACATTCAATCGAGACGCGGGAATATAAAGGAATTCCGACAAGGCGGGAAGGCATTGGCGGGATGTCTGAAAAAAACTCTGGAGAGGATGTCTTGCCGAGCCCTTCATATCAGCTAGGCTGTTGCACCGATTAGATAGACATGCATGATTGTCGTGCATATTTAGAGTCGTGACAGGAAGGCTGAGTGAAATGATCCGCTGCAAGGCGTTGACTAAAATATATGGTAATGCCGCTGCGCTTGACGGCGTGGATATTCATATCCGTGCGCACAAGACAACCGTCATCATGGGCGGTTCCGGTTCCGGCAAGACCACGCTGCTGCGCCTGATAGCCGGGCTGGATACGCCTTCAAGCGGTGAGATTTATTATGGCGATGAGGATTTTATTCATATGCCGCACCGTCGTTTGTACGAACTGCGCCAGTCCATGGGTATGGTATTTCAGTACTCTGCCCTGCTCAATTCGATGAATGTTTATGACAACGTGGCTTTCACCTTGCACGAACACAGCAATCTGGACGAAGACATCATACACACCATTATCACCATGAAGCTGGAACAGGTAGGACTTCGCGGTTTGGAACATCTGATGCCTTCCGAGCTTTCCGGCGGCATGGCTAAACGCGTGGCACTGGCCCGTGCCATGGCCATGGATCCGGAGATTATCTTCTTCGATGAGCCGACCTCGGGACTTGATCCCATTTCGGCTGGCGTGATTACTTCATTGATCCACGATCTGAGCATCAAATCGCATCATACCTCGGTGGTAGTCACACATGATGTCGATGCGGGTCTGCGCATTGCCGATCATGTTGTATTGCTGTGGCAGGGCAAGATCATTGCCGAGGGCACGGCTGAAGATATACGGCATAGCGAGGATGCGCGTGTGCGCCAGTTCATCGAGGGCAGTCCGGATGGTCCCATTCCCTTTTCCCGCAGTGCGACAACCTATGTTGATGATCTTTTGCACAAGCCGGGCACTGTGAGGATTGAGCCATGACTGCGGTCATCAGCGTGTTCGGCCGTCTTGGCCGTAGCTTCCTCGGCATGGTGTCGCGTTTGGGTGATGCGGCTAGCTTGAGTAGTGCCTCGCTCGGTCTTTTTCCGACGCCTCCATGGCAGGGTCGCCACATCATTATCCAAATGTTCAATATTGGCGTCGGTTCGCTGGTGATTATTGCCTTGACCGGTGCTTTTACCGGTATGGTTCTGGCCTTGCAGGGTTACTACACGCTGGCTAAATTTGGTTCCGAATCGATGCTCGGAGCTGGCATTGCGTTGGCCATCATTCGCGAGTTGGGGCCTGTTCTCGGTGCGATGATGCTGACTGCTCGTGCTGGTTCCGCCATTACAGCCGAGATCGGTATCATGCGTGTCACTGAGCAGATCGATGCACTGGAGATGATGGCAGTGAATCCGCGGGCGCGTATCATCATGCCGCGCATTATTGCCGCTACACTGGTTCTGCCGCTGCTTATCGCCTTGTTTGATCTTATTGGTATGGGTGCTGGTTATATCGTCGGTGTTGAGCTACTGGGGGTGAATCCTGGCGCTTTTATTGCTGAAATGCAGGCCAAGGTGACCACGCATGACATCAACACCGGCTGGATCAAGGCCGTGGCATTTGGTTTCCTGATCGGCGTTATCTGTACCTATATCGGCTATCGTGCCACACCGACTACTGAAGGCGTAGGCAAGGCCACAACCCAGGCTGTGGTGCTGTCCTCGGTCGGCATCTTGATGCTCGACTACATCCTTACATCTTTTTTCCTGTGAATGGAGCAATACTATGAGTGAATACAAGCGCATTGAAATTATTGTCGGCATGTTCGTGTTTGTCGGCATTGCCAGTATGTTCTATATGGCATTGAAGCTTGGTGAGGTCGGGGGTCTGGGTACCTCCGGTTACCATCTTACCGCCGCCTTTGACGATGTCGGTGGCGTGCGTGCGGGAGCTGACGTGATGATTGCCGGCGTTGTGGTTGGGCGTGTCGATGATGTGCATTTAAATGAGAGAGATCAGGCTCTGGTGAGCATGCGCATTCACGATGAGATAAAAATCACCTCTGATGCCATCGCCTCGATTCGCACCAAGGGCATTATCGGCGATCGGTTTGTCCGTATCGGGCAGGGTGGCGATGATGTGATACTTACCGATGGTGAAGAGGTGATGGAAACCGAGCCGGCCATCAGCCTTGAAAATCTGGTGTCGAAATACATCTTCAGTAGTGATTCAAGCAAGAAGTAACAGTCTTGGCATTACCCCTGTGGTGGACTTAATCCGCCTGTTCAATGCCCTTTCGGGCTCTATATTCATTTGTATCCATGTATATCAAGGAGAACCCCATGTTTAAGAAGCTTATCGTATTGATTTCATTTCTAGTCCTGCTGCCGATGCAGGCGATGGCTGTAGAGCAGGGCCCTGAAGATGTCGTAAAAACAGCGGTCAACGGCGTGATTGATGTGCTGAAAGTGCGTAAGGATGAGGCTTCTCTGTCTAGCGAAGATCGGGACGCCATCCGCCAGGCGGTTGAGGGCTATTTTGACTTTCCGGAAATGGCCAAGCGGGCACTGGCCGCTCCATGGAAGCAGTTGAATGACGCACAAAGAGTAGAGTTTGTAGCCAGCTTCCAGGAGCTTCTGGAGCTCACCTATGGCAACCGGCTGTCGGATTATCATGATCAGAAGGTTGAATACGGCGAGGTTTACATTAAGGGTCGCATTGCGATTGTTGATTCCGATGTGGTCGATGCCGATAAGCGCACCCCTGTGCGTTACAAGCTTGTACACAAAAAAACAGGTTGGGGTGTTTACGATATTCAGGTGGAGGGTATCAGTATGATCAACACCTTTCGCACGGATTTCTCTCAGGCCGTGAACAAGGATGGCCTTGAAGGCTTTTTAAGTGGTTTGAGAGAGCGTGTTGCCGGTCTGAAGGAACAGGATCAGAGCAAGGGCTGATTCGGCAGCGGCTTCTCTCAAGGTGTTATGAAATCCATTCTTGCTGCTTGCAGCCGCATAGTGCTTGCACTGCTGGTGGCATTGAGCCTGTTTGGCGGCTGGTTCTATTGGCAGGCGCCATCACTCAACGAGCTTCGTCCTGAATTGGAGCGCCTTCTTGCCAGCCAGTTGGGCCTGAAGGAATTGCATCTTGGCAATCTCTCATGGCGATGGGCAGGCCATGTATGGGTGAATGCCGATAACATCACTTTTGTCGGCTCTGAAAAGCGCCTGCAAGTCGATGATGCCCAGCTGGAGGTGCAGCTTTCAAGCTGGGAGCTGATGCGCGGCGATATCAAACCGACCAGCATCAGCCTGCGTCATGGCCGTATTGTGCTGCATATCCCCAAGGCTGCTTCCGGCGAATCTTTTCCGCTGCCATCGGGTTTGCTGCATATTGAGGATTCATCCGTAACACTGAGTTACGATGGATTCACCAATCGTTTTGAGCATCTCGACCTGCTGCTTGACGCCGACCGGCGCACGCTTGGCATGCAGCTTCCCGGATTTATCCTTGATATAAATTGGAACAAGCAGTTACAGCCTGAGCACGTGCATGCTCAGTTCGACAATTTGCTCTGGCTACCCGAGGCGTGGCGTGGATTTGTGCATGGCTCCTTTAGCGGGCAGCTGCAGCTGAGAAAATCTCCTGACGGGCAGGATTGGAATTTGCTTGCTGATGTCAGGTCCGATGCCGGCATGCAGATTTTAGATAGTCGCGGCACCATCCTTTTTCCTCTTGATGAAGCGCGCGTCAAGGTGCTTATCCATGCAGGGGCCGATCCCTTGGATGTGACTGCTATCGATTGGCAGGAGCTTGTCTGGCGGGCAGGAGAAAACAGCATACAGGCGCAGGGAAGGTGGGCCGATGGTAAGCTGCAACTGCATGCTCAGGCAGCCGAATTGCAGATCGCTCCGCTGGCCGCATTGGGCAAGCCGTTGGCCGACGATGCGATGCGCTCATGGCTTTCCGGGCTGGCTGGTACAGCCAGAAACATGCAGGTAGATGTTCATTTGCTACAGCATTCGCCATGGTCTCAGCCGCAGTTTCCCGATTTAAAACGAGGAGATGTCCGCTTTGATGTGGAGCTATCCGATGCCACCATTCCGTTGGTAACTCCGGGGGAGGAGTTGCGCCATTACAATGGCTCGCTCAGCCTCAATGCTGAAGGGTTGGCTTTTCAGGCAAATAGCATGGCTCTACCCCTTGAAGCAGGGATTGTGCATGGCACAGCAGTGATAGCTGATTTTGAGCATCCCATTTTTGACATCAAGGGTAAGGGGAAAGTCGATATCGGGCGTCTTGAAAGCTGGATGCAGGTCAATCCACTGCCGCAGGTTGTGTGGAAGAAAGCTCCTGCCAATGGTGACTTCACTCTCTCCTGGCAGATGTTCGCAACTGCCCCCGACAAGGGGAAGGCACATCTTATACCGCATCCTGTCTGGCAGACTGAGGTGATGGGGCATGCAGTGACGCTCAGTGGTGGCGACCTGTATTGGCAGGCTGGAAGTGGCCTGCGTTTTGAGAATATGGATGCTCATTATCAGGGTCTGCAGGGTAATTTCGACCTTGAGATCAACGATGCGACGGCCGAGGACTTGCGAGTTCTTGGTTTGCGATTTGAATCGAGCGGGGAATTCCCGGTGCTGGCCAGCCGCTTCCAGATGCCGATTGATGCGCCTTCCGGGCAATATACGATGGCTTTGCATTTTAATGCCGAACAACAGAAGTCACCTTGGACGTTTGAGCTGGATTTGAAAGATGCTGCTTGGGGCAGACTGCTCGGCTCAGGAAAAGAAACTGGTGCTCCCTATACCCTGCAAGCCAGCGCTAAGCAGACAGGTGATGGGATTAGCATCAGCCGCCTGCAAAGTGCCGGAGCCGCACCGTATGTAAGTGGTTCGGGTGAAATAAGCCAGCATCTTGCCGTACTTCACATCACAGCCTTGCAGGCAGCTGGCTATAGCGGTTCGCTATCGCTCCGTGTGCCGCTGGGTAATGCTGCGGATGCGCCGCTAGAAATTGATGTGAACTCCGATTTTCTCGATCAGAATGTGTTTCCCAAAAAGCTTCCGGATATAGCCCGCATGGCCGTGGCACCAGGCAAGACGGAAGTTCAGCGCAAATGGGTATTGCGCGGCCAGTTCAAGCGTATTCACTGGGATGCCGTTTCCATTCGCGGCGTAAAGGTGCACTTCGCTTCAGCTGAGCAGGGGATTGGTCGACTGGAGGCAGATGCGCTGGATGCGGCACAGTTTTCCATGCACGATGTGCGCGCCTTTTTCAGGCTGGCTTCAGGCGGGCGGGTTGATATCAGGCATCTTGCCGCGCGCTTGCTTGATCAGCAGATGCATCTTTCCGGCACCCTTGCTCCCGAGCCTGGTGGCGGCTTGCGCTGGGCGGGGTTTACCGATATCAGTGGTGATTTCAGTCAGGTGATCCAGCGTTTGGATGCCGCCAAATTATTCAAGGGCGGCACGGTGCATGCCCTATGGGCTGGTACAGGGGTGATCCGTGAGGATGTGCCATGGTGGAATGCCATGCAGGGACGTCTGCGACTACGCTCAGACGATGGGCGGATTCTTGAAGGCGGCACCATGACCAAGTTGCTGGCTGCCCTTAGTCTGGCTGATATTCCCGGATTTCTGACCGGTAATCGTAAGGATATTACCGGCCCCGGTATGCTGTATAAGCGCTTACAGTTGGAAGCCTCTGTGCGGGGAGAAACAGCGGATATCCGGCAGTTGGCGATGCGTGCATCGGCCTTGGATTTGGCTGGAAAGGGTCAGCTCAATTTGGAGGATGGCGTGATTGATCTGTATGTCGTGGCTCGACCCTTGCAGAATCTTGATGCTCTTTTGAATATGATTCCATTGTTGCGCGATGTGATTCTCGGCCCGGCGAAGAGTCTGTTCCGCAAGGTTTATCGTGTGCATGGAGCACTGCATGATGCCACGGTGGAGGCGGTCAGTGCGAATCAGGCAGGCTTGCCTGGCTCTGGTCTGCTAGAACAATTGATAAGCCTTCCCGGGCGTTGGTTCGATGCCAGCAAGAACGTGGGACAAGAGGTGGTTCCGGCCCTCCCCTGAGAGTCTTTCAAAAGAGTTCGCATGGCCTATACTCTGCCTATGCAACTCATCATGTTGGACACCGAAACAACTGGCCTGTCACCTCTGAGTGGAGATCGAATCGTTGAGATCGGTGCTGTGCGTGTATCGCATCGACAGATCGAGCGTAAACAGGTATTCCATCACTATCTGAACCCTGATCGGCATATTCCTGAAGAAGTGGTGCGTATTCATGGAATCAGCGACAAGGATGTGAAGGATGCGCCGCGGTTTGCGGATATTGGCGAGGCATTTCTCGACTTTATCCGTGGCTCCACGCTGGTGATTCACAATGCCGCTTTCGATCTAGGTTTTTTGATGCACGAGCTTCGCCTGGCTGGCCTGCCGGAAATCACCGATATTCCGGTGATCGATTCGCTAGAGGTAGCCCGCAAACGTCATCCGCAACAGCGCAATAATCTTGATGCCTTATGCGATCGCTATGATATCGAGCGTGGTCACCGCACGCTGCATGGCGCATTGCTTGATGCCGAGTTGCTGGCTGAGATGTATTTAGCCATGACTGGCGGGCGGCAATTTTCACTGGATATGGGGGCGACTGTGCATCCTGCATCTAATTTTGTGCAGTTGCCGGAGACCAGTAGCGGTCGGGCGGAGAAGGCTGAAACAGCTGCTTTGACGCGCAGGCCTTCATTGCCGGTAGCTGACGAGGATATGGAGGCGCATTTGCTTTTTCTTAAGCGTATTGATCAGGAAAGCGGGCAGGCTATTTGGCTGCTGCCGCCAAGTTATAGCTCATGATGGTACCGTCTCCGATTTTGATGATCTGTGCAGGAAATATAAACCGTAGTCCGTTTGCTGAATTTTACATGCGTAAGCGGCTTGAAGATGCTGGCGTATATGCAAAGATATTCAGCCGTGGGCTGCTGGCTTTGCCCAACCAACGCTCACCCAAGAATGCCCAGCAGGCAGCTGCAGAATTTGACATCGACCTTTCGCCACATGTTTCCCAGCCCCTTTTGCGCACCGATCTTGATCAGGCCGCCATGGTGATGGTGATGGAGGCAGAGCAACGTCAGCATCTGGCAAAAATGAGTCCTGCCGGTATCGGCAAGGTATTTCTTTTGTCACAGATGACCGATGGGAAGCGTATTGGCGATCCGGTCGGTAAGGATATGGAGGCCTTTCGCAAGGCTTACAAAGTGATTGCTACGGATGTTGATGCATGGCTCAGTCGGTTTGGTATTTGACCAAGCTTGTTTTTGAATGCTTGCCGTGCAGATGCTTGGGTCTATGATGCGCGGCTATCCCAAAACACATGTGCGGGTGTAGCACAATGGTAGTGCAGCAGCTTCCCAAGCTGAATACGAGGGTTCGATTCCCTTCACCCGCTCCATCTTTGAAACTCCGCAGGTATTCATGACTCAGTTGATTCGTTTTTCCTTTCCCCTTAGCCCGCGCATGCAGGGCTTTTTGCAGGTGCGTGATGCGCTGTCCTGTCTGGCGCAGAGCAATGCCGACGGACAACCCTATGTCTGGTTGCAGGCCTGTGCCGATTTGCGTATCAGCCTGTTTGGCGAACAGGGTAGGCGACCGGGCCTGGCCGATGTGATGGGGCTTATATCGATCATGCAGGGCCATCTCGATACGCTGGCCAAAGAGCATCCGCGATATGCTGAGCAGATCATGCACTCTTGCGCCACTCTGGAACGTCACGAACAGAACCTGCGTGGCGGTCTTGAGGATGCGATGACGATTCTCTCTTCGGATGCCCTGATTCACGCTTGGTTGAACGGCTTGAAAAAACATGACTGGCTTGGCCATCAAAGTCATTTGCCACATGCCCTGCACACCTTGTGGAACAATCAGGAGCGGCGGCAGGGTTTGCATGATGCGTTGCGTAACCTCAGCGAGGCTGTCATCGGTCTGCATGGCATGTTGCACGACTATGTTGGCTGGGAACACCATGAGGCTGCCGATGGGGCGGACCATCTTCGTCTGGATCGCGATAAGGAATACGGCTTGCTTATTATCGGCCTGACACCCGAACAAGTGGAGGCAGGGCTGGTGCCGGACATTTCTGGAAATCGCATGGCGGTTCGCCTGCGCTTCCAATCCTGGCTTCCCGGCAAGGCGGCCATGCAGGCCGAGGGTGATATCCCCTATCAGGCCATGCTGGTGCCGGTGGCATGACGTCCGAAAGCGAGAAGGGCAAGCCCTGCCCTGTTTGTCGTAAACCGGCCGAAGCAGATTCCGCTTTTCTTCCTTTCTGCAGTAAACGTTGTCAGGTGATTGATCTCGGTCGCTGGGCCAGTGGTGATTACCATGTCAAGGGTGAGCCGAGCGAGCCTTGGGAGCTGAATAGCGATGGTGAAGAGACGATACAATGAGTGATGGCGCAAGGCTGATCCTGGCCTCGACCTCACCCTATCGTCGTGAACTGCTAACCCGTCTGGGCCTACCGTTTGAATGTGTATCCCCCGACTTTGAAGAGATGTCCCCCGGTATCATGCCACCCGCTGAACTTGTGCGACATAATACCTTGGGCAAGGCATGGAGCATTGCAAAAAATTTTCCGCAAGCGCACGTGATTGGTTCCGATCAGCTCGCTGTGTGTGGTGATACGGTGCTTGGTAAGCCGGGAAATCATCAGGCCGCAGCTGAGCAATTATCCTTTCTTTCCGGCAAAGTCGTGGATTTTCTAACCGGGCTTGCGCTGATCCACGATGGCTGCGAGCAATATGCTTGTGTGGCCTTCAGGGTGTATTTCCGAACGCTGAGCGATGCCGAGATCGATACCTATCTGCATGCCGATAAGCCCTACGATTGTGCCGGAAGTTTTAAATCGGAGTCGCTTGGCATTGCGCTGTTTGAACGCATGCAGGGCGATGATTCCACCGCCCTGATGGGACTTCCTCTGATTACCCTCAGTGGCTGGTTGTGCCCTTTGCGGGCAGCCTGAGAAGGCTGGCGTGCATCAGGGCTTGCGCTAAACCAGATGTTTATTAGCTTTTTGTAACGGCCAAGCTTTGCCATGAGCAAGGAGGGGGGATCGATGTTTTCAGATGAACGACTTATCCATAGAGCGCGAGTTGTTTTTGAACACCTCGGCGACAAGCTCGATGGTGGATTTTCGGCCCGCCTGTGGGATGGCACGGTGATTCCGCTGGGTGAAAATGCCGATTCGTCATGCCAGTTGCAGATCAATCATCCCGGCGTACTCGGCGCGCTGATGCGCAGGCCAAGTTATGAAACCTTGCTGCGCTTTTATGCCTCGGGCCAGATCAGTTTTTCAGGCGAAAGCCTGTACGAGTTTATTCGTGTGCTGCGTAAGAAAGGTAAGAACAAACGCACGCGTGAACTGAGCAAGGGCTTGATGCTGAAAAATCTCTGGCCCTTTGTGTTTACCAAGGCTCCGCCAGCCAGCATCGATCACACCTATGCCAGCGAAGTCAGCGGGCGGGTGGAGTCGAAGCGGCACAATATGGATTTCATCCAGTTTCACTACGATATCAGCAATGAATTTTACAGCCTGTTTCTCGATCCCGAGATGCAATACTCCTGCGGCTATTTCAAGGCAGTGGATACAGCGCTGGCCACGGCCCAGAAGGACAAACTGGATATGATCTGCCGCAAGCTGCGGCTGAAGCCGGGCGAGGATTATCTTGATATCGGTTGCGGCTGGGGCGGTCTGGTTTGTCATGCTGCACAGCACTACGGGGTGAAGGCGCACGGCGTGACCCTGTCGCAGACTCAGTATATTTTCGCTGTAGATAAGGTCAAAAGGCTTGGTCTTGAAGACCGGGTGAAAATCGAGTTGCTCGATTATGCAAAGCTGGACGGCACCTACGACAAGATTTCCAGTGTCGGCATGTTCGAGCATATCGGCATCCAGAACATGCCGCACTACTTCGGCAAGATTAATGCCCTGCTGCGTGATCGCGGCATCCTGATGAACCACGGTATCGCCAGCCGCGCCAAGCCCAATGCCAAAGCGATCAAACGCATCCGACCAGAACGCAAACTACTGCTCAAATACATCTTCCCCGGCTCCGAGTTGGACAGCGTGGGGAATACGGTAAACCAGCTACAGATCAGCGGTTTCGAGGTGCACGATGTGGAGGGCCTGCGCGAGCATTACGGCCTGACCTGCAAGGCTTGGCACGATGGCCTTGTGGCCAATCGTGATGAGGCCATCCGTATTGTCGGTGAGGAGAAATACCGTATGTGGCTGCTCTATCTGGCCGGTGTCGCCATCGGTTTCACCGATGGCTCCATGCATATCTTTCAGGTCGTTGCTTCCAAGCACGCTAGCAAAGGCCCGGCAGAACTGCCCTTAACCCGCGACGACCTGTATCGGCATTAAAATCGAATCTGGCTTACAACCTGTTGATTCTCTTGGTACAGGAAACCAGTCGTTCGGCTATTGCACCGCAAGTCCTTTCAGTTGGGGGCTGTCCAAAAGCTGGGAATGAGCTATCTGACTTTATGACTCATCACTAAGGATTGGCAGATATACTGAGAAAGTAGAACCAAGCCCAAGCTTACTTTGAACTTCAATGTATCCATGGTGTTTCTGGATAATGCCATAGGCAGTGGAAAGCCCAAGGCCTGTGCCCTGGCCAATCTCATTACTGGTAAAGAAAGGCTCAAACAACAGTGTTTTATGCTCTTCAGATATGCCGATGCCATTATCGCATACGCTAAAGCATGCATAAGGTTCAGCTTCTCCCGTGGCAGTCTCAGGGCGAGCCTGACTAAGTGAAACCATCACCTTTGCACCTTCGGTACCCTTAACTGCTTGGTATGCATTGGACATCAAATGATCCACCACATTCTGCACCTGCGTAAGATCAGCTTCCACCATCAAAGGAATGCGAGGAATATCAATTTCTATGCTCACGCCACTCGGGTTTTTTTCTTGTAACGCAGCAGCGGTATTCAAGAAAAATTCGGTGAGGTCGACTGCCTCAAGCTTGACCTCGGCGTGGCCAATATAGGCCAGCATTTGATGAATCATATCCGCGGCTCGTCCGCCGTTTTTCTCTATCCTATTCAGTTTTTTGACAATATCAGGGTTCTTCTTGCTAAGATTTTTTACCAGATAGACATTACCCATCATGGCGGCCAGGATATTATTGAACTCGTGAGCAATCCCGCCCACAGTGATACTTAGCGTTTGCATCTTGTGCGCCTGTTTGAGTTCCTCCTGCGCCTTCTCCTGCTCCGTATAGTCGCGCTGTACCGACATGTAGCGGACAACGCGGTGGTTTTCGTCAAAAATCGGCGTGATCGATATTAATGTGGGGTAAAGAGAACCATCCTTGCGCTTATTGGTCAGGTGCCCCGACCACGATTTGCCGGTGGATATAGCGCTCCATAGTTCGCGATAAAATGCAGGGTCCTGCTCTGTGCTCTTGAGTATCTCAGAAGTGTTTTTCCCGATAGATTCTTTCGCATTATAGCCCGTCAGTTTAGAGAAGGATGGGTTCACATATTCGATCTTCCCATTTAAATCCGTCACCATAATTGATTCGCCTGCAAATTCGATCGCTTGCAAAAGCATTTCGATATAGTCCTGTAGAACACGTCTGCGCTCTAACAGGAATCCGACTGGCAGTGTGATGATAAGAAGCACAATGACAGCAATGGCATACCATGTTTCAATCAGAGAGCGGTAAGGGATCATGGCAGTTTCAACATGCTTGTTAGCGATGCGAATCATGACTTTCCAGAAATACCCGGTATCCAGACTCATCTCACGGAACGCGGGGATCGACGCCAGTTGTTGATCTGGATAAATCGTGGCATGCACAAATATTCCGTTTGATGTGCGGACCACACCTTTAGATTGATCAAGCAAGGTTTGCCAAAGAGATTGGGTATCATTAGCGGGAAAATATGTTGTTTCGTTGTGTTCGTTTGACCATTCAATACTGGGATCAGGAGCAGAAATGATATATCCGCTGGAATCCAGCAGTAGCACATCTCCTTTCACCAGCCTGGCCATCTCCCTAAAGCGATCGAGCATTCCCTTGGCAAGGTGGTTTACCAGCACATAGCCAACTTTACGGCCATTTCTTTCATGGGCTGGTATGCCAAAACGAATGGTGGGCTTGTAAGGGACTTCAATTTTTCCATGTTCAACATTCAGATCAAGCGCAGAATAATATAGGCGTTTCCCTTCGAGTTTTTGCATCGCGGTGAAATAGTAGCGGCCTGACTTGTCTTGCAACTGATCAGAAGGAACTATCTCTGCTCCACTGTTGATCAAATTGACCCGCACCGTTTCCATGCCTTGAAGGTCGAGCAGGCGTAGCTGATCTATATCACCACTACTTATAATAAGCGACACAAAATCGTCAGCGATATGTGAGCGCCCTTCTTTACTGGAAAGGGCTTCATGCAGGCGACTTTGCTCGCTTAGAAATAACAGTTCACGGGCAGCAGTGCGCAGTTCATGTGAAAAGATATTTTCCTGAATCCCGGCATGCAGGACGGCTTTACTGACCAGACTCTCCAGCCTGTTGTTTTTATCCTGTGTATAGAATGCGAAGGCTACAAAGAACAGCACAACTGCACCCGCTAGCGCAATAAAAAATGAGCTCGCCATGGCCCTAGCCCATGAGAAATGCTTCTTCATCGCCAGATTCATCATCTCGTTGTTTGCTCGAGCGATGTTCTCATTTTCCATACTGAAATTATTGGCGCTACGGACTTTAATGCAAGAAGAAGATTTATTGATGAATCTAGATGATATCGAGGAGCCTCTTCTGCTTCTCTAAGATTGAAATGCAGCCTGGATGAAAAGTTAGCGGGGTGTAGGCAGCCGTTTGGCGCTGGTTACATAGCTGAAATACCTGCGCCAGCCTTTGAACGTTTGCTCGCTTAGATTGCTGGCTGAGAATTAGTGTTTGCGGGGTTTTTTTCCGCCTGTGTCAAGTTTATCAATCGCTTCGTCGACGATATCCGCAGCTTCGGCGCGGATTTCGCGCACGGCGCGCTGTGTGGCGTTTTCTGATTCTTCGCGGAAGGCTGCTTCACGTCGTTTCATATCGGCCTTCCACTCCTCCATCTTTTGCTCGTGATGCTGGCGTACACGCGCATCGCTCTCGTCGAACATGCGACGCGCATCATCCGAGGCATGATCCATTTGCTTTTGGTAATCCAGCTTGAGGCTTTCGGCTTCCTCGCGCTGCTTCTTTGCTTCGGCGATTTCCTCTTCGATGACTTTGGTTCGCCGGTCAAGGATGGCTGCCATGCGTGGCAATACCAACCACCTGAGCAGGCCGAACAGCAGGGCAAAGGTGACCAGCGTCCAGAATATTTCGGATGGAACAAATGTGATATCAAACTGCGGCATGAATCTCCTCCAGTGTAGTCTGCTTGAATCGTCCTCGCGGCGGATTGCTCCCTATCATACAGTATAATTCAACCATGAGTGAAACTATAGAGCCCCGCATGGAGTGAATAATATAACTTGATATTCATTATTCACACCGCTATGGTAGCGCCATGAGTGATGTGCAGGACCTGATTATCGATGCGGCGGACCAACGTTTTGCCGATTATGGTTATAATAAAACCACCATGGCAGAGATTGCTGCGGACTGCGATATGTGCGTGGGAAATCTGTATCGCCACTTCAAGAACAAGGAAGCCATTGCAGTGGGTAGTATGCAGCGCATGCTGGAAAGCAAGCTTTCCGCAGGTGTGCGGGCGGCACAGGGTAAGGGCGATGCCCGTGATGCGCTCTCCGCCTTTCTGCTTGCCCGGCTGCGGCTGGGGCATACGCATTATGCTGGAACCCGGCACCTGTTCGATATGATGCAGTTGGTCAACATGAAGCACCGCGACTTGTTGTTGGACTATGAAGGCAAGGTGATTGAGGCCTTGAGTCTGATTATCCAAAAAGGTGTGGATCAAGAGAGATTTCATGCCTGCGACGCGCAGCAAACAGCCTACGATATCCATCAGGCGACACTGCGTTACAACTCACCGATCAATCTGAAAAACAATGAATTAAAGACACTTGAAGCGGATCTTTCTCGCTTGTTGGCGCTGCTTTTAAGGGGGCTGGCATGCTAAAGAATACCTCGCACAGCTATGGCTGGATCAGCATCGGCCTGCATTGGTTGATGGCACTGAGCATCTTCGCGATGTTTGCGCTCGGTCTGTGGATGACAGATCTAAACTACTACGACACCTGGTATCACCGTGCCCCTGAATTACATAAGGCTGTCGGCATGCTGTTTCTGTTTCTATTGCTGTTCCGTTTTGCCTGGCGGCAGGGTAATGCCCGGCCGAACCTGATGGGCCTATGGTGGGAGAAGTTAATCGCGATCTCCGTTCACCGCTCGCATTATATGCTGATGTTCATCGTCGCTCTTTCCGGTTATCTGATTCCAACCGCCGAGGGTAAGGGGATCGATGTATTCGGCTTGTTTGTTGTGCCGGGACTGTTCCAGTTCGATAAACAGCAGGCGGACCTGATCGGCCTGCTGCATCTGGGCGCTGCCTGGGCCTTAATGGGGCTGGCCGCGATGCACGCCGCTGCCGCTTTGAAACACCATTTTGTGGACAGGGATGAAACTTTGACTCGCATGCTTGGTCTTACTCGCATGCCGGGCCTGTCCCACAAATCGGGAACACCCCCGAAAACTGAAGAAAACAACAAGGAGACAACACCATGAAAAACATAAAACTGCTGGGCGCAGCCCTGCTTATAGCTGTAGGCATGTCTACAGCCGCTCAGGCTGAGGAATATGCCTTCGACATCAAGGGGCAGCACGCCTTCATCCAGTTCAAGATCAAGCATCTTGGCTATAGTTGGTTGCTCGGTTCATTCCAGAAATTTGATGGCAAGTTCACCTACGACGAAGCTGATCCGGCCAATAATAAGGTAAGTGTGAGCATCGAAACCGCCAGCCTCGATACCAATCATGCCGAGCGTAACAAGCATCTGCGCAGTGCCGACTTCTTCGATGTCGAGCAGTTCCCGACAGCCACTTTCACCAGCTCATCCTATGAAGATAAAGGGAATGGCACTGGCATCGTGCACGGCACCTTGAATCTGCATGGCGTGAGCAAGGAGATCGGCATCGAAGTCAGCCAGATCGGCACCGGTCCCGACCCATGGGGCGGATACCGTCGAGGTTTTGAAGGCCACACCACGCTGCATCTCTCCGACTACAATATGAAGAAGGGCGGCATGCTTGGCCCTCTGGCTGAGAATGTCGAAATCTTCCTGTCTATCGAAGGCGTGAAGCAATAATTGAATCCAGAGCATGGGCACAGAGGGTCGTCTGCCTCTGTGCCCGATTCTGTACAAGGTAAAACATCAAGGAGAATGTATGAGTGAACCCGTTATTGCAGCAAAGTCACCCAAGGTGATGGAGCTTGAGCCCGGCACCTATTACTGGTGCGCCTGCGGAAAATCTGCCAATCAGCCATTCTGTGACGGCTCGCATGCCGGCACGCATTTCCAGCCGCAGGTTTTTGAGCTGAGCGAGAAAAAAACCGTAGCCCTGTGCCAGTGCAAGCACAGCAAGAATTCGCCATTTTGCGATGGCAGTCATGCAAAGCTATAGCGCCATACAGATCATCAGGAGAAGGACAATATGAGTGAATCACTATTTTCCCCCGTCACGATTGGTGGGATGAGCCTTGCCAATCGCGTGGCGATGGCGCCCATGACGCGCAACCGTGCCCCGGAAGGTATTCCCACTGCCCTGATGGCTGAGTACTACACGCAGCGTGCCGAGGCAGGCTTGATTGTCACCGAGGGTGCGCAGATATCCGAGCAGGCAGTTGGCTATCCCGCCACGCCTGGCATCTACAGTGAGGCGCAGGTAGAAGGTTGGAAGCAG
>Ga0316187_10000028_pt1 | contig 83695 bp, 77 predicted proteins | sample CroRivburrow1_MG_FD_204927 | JGI IMG/M metagenome (GOLD analysis project Ga0316187, IMG submission 204927) | Coastal sediment microbial communities from Maine, United States - Cross River worm burrow 1 | ecosystem: Environmental > Aquatic > Marine > Coastal > Sediment | place: USA: Maine...
CTTGGGTTCTTTGACCTTGGGTTCTTTGACCTTGGGTTCTTTGACCTTGGGTTCTTTGACCTTGGGTTCTTTGACCTTGGGTTCTTTGACCTTGGGTTCCTTTCCCTTCAAACCCTTTATCTTGGGCTCATCCAATGCTGGTCCCTTAATCCTCGGTTCCTCGCCCTTTAGACCCTTGACCTTTGGCTCTTCGCCCTTCGGCCCCTTAACCTTCGGCTTTGCAGAAAATTCCTTTACGTCCAAATCCGACCCTTTAACGTCTCTAGGCTGCATTTTACGTATAGCGATCAAACCGGTCTTTGGAATATTGGCAATCTGCCCAGGCTTGATGGTTTTCTGAAGTCCACCAATGGCTTTTGCTACAATAGCGCCTTCGAGTAACAGAACCTTAGTGTCAATTTTAGGCGGCTTGTAATTCGCCGGCAATTTTATGGAGGAAACCCCTGTCGTCGGCTTGGGGACGGATACCGTAAATACGGTGCCACGCACACCGATAGTGGCAGTGGCAGTTTTAACATCAAAAGATGCCCCCGGAGCTTTAAGCTTGGACACGGCAAAACGGACCTTGCCCCACAGCATATTAAATGCGCCGGAAGTCAATTCGCCTTTATCGATGACATATTCATCAATGCTGATACGGCTTTTGCTGCCGACAAAAATAACACTACCCTCATTCATATCGATCTTGGCTCTGCCTGATACATCAGTAACCACGACATCCGTTGGATAGACAGGATCATTCAGCAGCAGAGGTATGGGATTATCATTACGAAGAACCTGAACCTCACCGTTCAAGTAGGAGACATGCCCTACAGATGAGGCTGCATAAACAGGACCTGCCCCCAGAGAAGCCAGAAGTATGCCGCAAACCAGCGACAAAAATCCGCGATAATATGTATTCATTTGTTCCTCCACACTGGGGCAATATACACGTTTATTGGGTCTTACAAGCAAACACTTTGCCACAAATCAACCCTATCCTCGGCTCTTCGTCTACACACAGCCATCAGATTTTGCCTACATTTCTATGACCGTGAACCATAATACCATTCAAATTCTATACTGTGATTCCCATCACTAATCTGCGTGAAGTTTCCAAACTGTCAATTCGACATTTTTTTGAGATACCTGGGTGGAATTCCATCACTAGCTTTCCCGTACAATAAGGTCGTATGCCTCATGAAACCAGGCGTATTGCAAAAAAAAGCAGGCGGCTCCGTGAGGAGCCGCCTGCTTTACAGCCTGCGATTAGGGGAGGGGGGGGATATCTCAGGCTGCGGGTTTCTTACAGGTGCTAATGCCCAGCAAGGGATAAAGCGGACAAAAGCTGATCAGTGCAGTAGCCAGGGCAACCACACCAAGCCATGTCCACGGGGTTCCAATGTCCATCACAGCCAGAACAATCAATGCCACACCGGCCACACCTCTTAATATTCTATCAATACTACCTACATTCGCTTTCATTTCTTATCTCCCAGTATGTTTTGTACATTTGAATGGTGTCATAGATTGACCACCACCGTATAGCAGGCAATGTAATACCCTCAGGTCTTTGCTTCCGTAACAATGTCACACAGAGTAGGTGGCAATATGGGATACCGCTGCTCAATGCAGTCTCGATCGCGGTAGTTTACCGTTGGACATCCTCATCGAAGTCCTGTGCAGGCTCCACCAGTCCTGCCGGGTCTTCATGAATAATGATTTCAGAATCCGGGTAAGCCTTGCGAATACGCGCTTCCACCGCATCGGAAATGGCATGCGCCCGCATCAAGGTCAGTTCATCGGCCAGCTCAAGGTGCAACTGGATAAAGGTCGTGGTGCCGGAACGCCGGGTGCGCAAATCATGCATACCCAGCACATGCTTTTGGGAGAGCACCAGCTCGCGGATGCGATCCCGCTCATCATCCGGTAATTCCTTGTCCATCAGGTGGGCAATGGCCTCTTGGACAATCTGCCAAGCGCTGTACAGGATGAATACGGCGATAGCCAGTGCAAACACAGAATCGAAGCCAGGCCAACCGTAGTAAGCGAGCAGCAGGGCTATGATGACACTGCCATTAACCAATACATCGGTTTTGTAGTGTAGCGCATCGGCCTTGATAGCCGTGGAGTCGGTTTGACGGATAACATGATACTGAAAGGCCAGTAGAAACAGTGTAGCCACGATGGAGAAAATCATGACCCCGATGCCGATATCGATATCCCCCACATGCTGCGGGTGAAAAAATCGAGAGAATGCCTCCAGAAGCAAAAAGCCCGCTGAGCCGGCAATGAAAGTGGCCTGACCAAGACCGGCCAGCGCCTCAGCCTTACCATGCCCGAACCGATGCTCCTTGTCCGCCGGTTCTAGCGCATGGCGCACTGCCAGAAGATTGAGAACAGAGGCCGCTGCATCGAGAGTCGAATCAATCAGGGTGGCTAGGATACTGACCGAATCGGTCCACATCCATGCCACTAACTTGGCGACAATTAGCGTGACCGCCGTAGCCGCAGAGGCATAGGTAGCCAAACGCATCAGGCGTGCAACTTCCTCCGGTTTTTTAGCGGTGGAATTATTCATAAAGGCTATTGTGCAACAAAACTTGGCTAAACAGCCTTGGCCTGTTCAACGGCATTACCAATATAGCTAGCCGGCGTCAGCGCCAACAGGCGTTCCTTGGCATCCTCGGGAATATCCAGTTGCTGCACAAAATTACGCAGGGCAATGGCATCGATCCCCTTGCCACGCGTCAGCTCCTTCATCTGCTCATAAGGGTTGGGCAAGCCATAGCGGCGCATTACGGTCTGCACAGCCTCACCCAGCACCTCCCATGAGGCATCGAGATCTTCAGCCAGATGATCTTCAGCCAGATCAAGTTTACCGATACCGCGTTGCAATGATTGAAGGGCCAGCAAGGTATAACCATAACCCGAACCCAGGTTGCGTAGCGCAGTGGAATCGGACAAATCTCGCTGCCAGCGTGAAATCATCAGCTTCGATGAAAGATGCTCCAGCACCGCATTGGCCAAACCAAGATTTCCCTCTGCATTTTCGAAATCGATGGGATTCACCTTGTGAGGCATGGTCGAGGAACCAACCTCACCGGGAATGGTTATCTGGCGGAAATAGCCGATGGAGATGTAGGACCAGATATCGCGGGAAAAATCGAGCACGATATTGTTGAAACGGCAGAGCGCATCATTGAATTCAGCGATGAAGTCGTGTGGTTCGATCTGCGTGGTATAAGGATTAAACTCCAGCCCAAGCGACTCGACGAAACGTTTGGCTGTGGCTTCCCAGTCCACCTCGGGATAGCTGACCAGATGGGCATTGTAGTTACCCACCGCACCGTTGATCTTACCCATAGTCGGCACTGCAGCGAACTGCTCACGCTGGCGCTGCAAACGATAGGTTACATTGGCCCACTCCTTTCCCATTGTCGTCGGACTGGCCGGTTGACCGTGTGTGCGTGACAACATGGACGCGTCCGCCATGTCGCATGCGCCGCCCTTCAGGCTGGCGATAGCCTTATCCATAGCCGGCAGAAGCACATCACGGCGCGCCTCTGCCAGAATCAGGGCATATGACAGATTGTTGATGTCCTCAGAGGTGCAAGCGAAATGAATAAACTCGGAGACTGCTGCCAGCTCTTCCTGCTCGGCGACTTTTTCTTTAAGAAAATATTCCACAGCCTTCACGTCATGATTGGTATTGATCTCGATGCTTTTGATGCGCACCGCATCCTTTTCATCGAAATCCTCAACGATGGCATGCAGTGCCTTGCGCGCGGCATCGGAGAAGGCTGGAACTTCGGGAATGCCGGGATGATCGGAAAGCATTTCCAGCCAGCGCACCTCAACGGTCACGCGGGCACGAATCAAACCATACTCACTGAAGAATGGCCGCAGGGCATTGATTTTTCCTGCATAGCGTCCATCAAGCGGGGACAGGGCAGTCAGACTGGAAACGATCATTTCATAACTCCGGAAGGTGAATCAACTTGGCTCGGCATGCTGAACCATGGCGCAGAACTAGGCAAATAAGTTGTGGGTAAAGAAAAAAGGTGGCGGCCCGAATCCATGCGCGTGAATCCTTCAGGCTAGGGCTGAGAGAAGATATTAGACAGCGACGGCCAACGCCCGCTAAGGGGTGACTCATAGCTCACTTGACCCTCGCTAACCAACAACTTGCCGCTGATATCACCAGCCGGGCTGATCTTCGCCTCACCTGCCGAAAACAGCTTGCCATGATTGAACTTCAATCGCCTGAGTTGCAGGCCAGAATCATTTATCTTGAAACGGGTTGTGAGCCTATCAAACCCCTCACCAGCATCACTTTCCAGCTTCGCCGCAGCATCATTATCCCACTGAACAAGGTGAGCCGGCTTGGCCTCTTTCCAACGGCCATGGTGAATCTCGATATCCCCATTGCCCTGCCAAGAATCAGCCCCTTCTCCTTTCAAACCTAAGGGCAAGGTGCCGCTAAAAGTCGAATTCAGATAGACAAAACCACCCATTTTGGCTCCAGCGACATCGGCAAGCGCCTCTACCTTACCCAACCTTACACCAGACATGCCGACATACCCCGAAAAACGCACGCCACCGGAAACCCCTTCCAAATACATCTGGCGACTTTGTACCATGCCATCGGCCAACTCCCCACGCAGATGATTCAGCTCAAGCCTCCCGTTTCGGGCAATATATGTGCCCTGCATACCCTTCCATGTATTGTCGTTCCATTGCATATCAGTTTTTCCAAATCTTCCTCGGATATCGGCATGCATGAGCCAATCCGGTAGCGATGCTTCGGGCAACCACTGGAAACCTGAACGGTTGATATTCATCACCCCCCTCATGCTTGAAATATTCACGTCCGCATCAAAATCGACAAACGTCGTGCCTTTCTGCCAGTTCATTTGTTGCGTCCGCGACCGACCATGACGCAGGCGAACATCACCCGTCCAGGCCTCCCCATCACGCCCGAAACCCTTTAGCTGCAAGTTGCCGTCCGCTTTCGTCAGACTTTGCAAAAAGCCCGCATCTGTGGCTATAACAACATGTTCCAGACCTCCCACCAGTGTTCCCTTCCAACCGCTGAGTGCCCCGGGAAGCAATACCCCCTGATCTTTCAGGCCATCCATATCCAATTGAGCACTGGCTAGAGACAATTCCGGGAGCCCAGTGGATAGATTAAGGACCAGCTTAGCCAATCGACTTTCTCCAATCTGTAGTTCACTGATTTCCAACCGTGAATTTTCAGCCTGGCGGCGGTATAGGCCGTCAACTCGCGCGGCAATGCCTGCAGGCTTGATAAAGCCATCTTCAAGGGCGATGGAAGCTTCGTCTGCTATCAAAGAAAAGTGCAGCACAGAATCTTCTTCACTGGCAGTCCATTGCACGCTTCCGCTCAGCTTTCCTTGTCCGGCAAGTCGCGTCGCGTCAGCCAGTTGTGATGCGAAATCCGGTTGATGTAAAAGAATATCAGCAAGTGGGGCCCAAACGGTATCCAGGCTGTTCAGCCTTACCGCTAAATTCAGCTTCCCATCAGCTTGCAGAAGCTCAAACACCTCAATGGAACCTTTCTCACCTTCCGGTTTGATATAGGCTCGCTTAAGATGAAAATCATCCTCCGAATTCATGTGCAGATCGGTAATTTCAATCACCGAATCCGGCAACTCGGTTGAGTCCCACTGCAACCCCCGCAAGCCAAGCTTTCCGTCAAGCTGCCAACCCTTCTTTTCCTGCTTGAGATCAACCCTTCCGTCGAGCTTTCCACGCAACGGAGTATCGATGGCCAGTGCTTTAAGAATCAGGCCGGGATTCGCCCCTTTGGTGTTGATCTCAGCCTTACATGCCTGCCCCGATTCACAACCACCCAACAGGACCAGTCGGGTTTTGTCACCGAAACGGACAAATGCATCATGCAGCTGGAAATCATCCAGCCCGCGACCCACCACTTTACCCCGCCATGAAAGTTCCGGGAGCTCCCCATGTTCATCCCGGGTTAATAAATTACCGAACCACTGCCATTCACCCTCATCTTCAAGACTGAAGGTAAGTGATGCATCGAGAAGATCATAATGCAATGAAGGCAGCGGCAGATTTTTCAACTGATCCATGTGCAGCTGTGTGGCGGATATCCGGCCAAACACCGTGTCTCCCCCGGAGTTAGACGCACGGAAATAACCCTGACTGGAAAAATCACCGCCGGCATAACGACTCTGCACTTCCCAGGTCGTCTGCTGCTCGCGCTCGATGCGGCGCACCGTAACGGCCATTTCATCAACCACAGTCGCGCCTGTCACCACAAGCTTCCCCTGCCTGAAGCTGAAAATGCTTGTCTCTGGCAGGAGACTGACGGCAGCAGGGGATGCAAACAGCTCCTTGGGAGATATCCCCTTATCCAGATTCAATACGGGATGCACCATATCAATGGCGGTGATGTGAAGATCGCCGAACAGCAAGGCCCAGGGAGAGATATCGAAACGTACGGCATCCGCATCGAGTTGCCAGTCACTACCCCCATCTATATGCAGTTTGGCAAGCTTCAGGCTCACGCCGTGCTGTAGACTCAGCCTGGCTTTTTCGCCATGCACAGTTTGCCCGATCGTCTGCTCAAGCTGGGTTATCACCCGCTGATGCAGCGCCTCGTCGTCGAGACGGATGAAAATCACCAGAAAAGCACTCAAACACAGGAGCAGCGCGCCGAAGATTCCTCTGCGCACCCACCGCGACATCAGGCTATCAACCCTTCAAAAGGTCTTTTAGGCGCTGGTTGACCATGCCCGGATTAGCCTGACCCTTCGATGCCTTCATGACCTGCCCGACAAAAAAGCCGAACAGCTTGTCTTTACCGGCACGGAATTGCTCAAGCTGATCGGGATTGTCGACCATAATCTGGAGAATCAGCGTATCAATCTCGCCGCTGTCGCTCACCTGCTTCAAACCCTTGGATTCGATAACCGCATCGGCAGATACACCTGTAGCCATCATCGCATCCAGCACATCCTTGGCAATCTTGCCGGAAATCGTGTTGTCAGCGATACGATCCAGCAAACCCGCCAGATCCTGCGCCGACACAGGTGAATCGGCGATGTCCTTACCCTGCTCCTTAAGCCGGCCAAGCAGCTCATTGGCCATCCAGTTGGCACACCGCTTGGGATCAGCAGGGTGCGCCGCCACCAGCGTCTCATACCAAGCGGCCAATTCGCGCGTCTGGCTGAGTACATCAGCATCGTAACTGGATAGACTGAATTCTGATTCGAAACGCTCACGCAACTGGCCGGGCAATTCAGGCATGCCGGCGCGGATCGCATCCACCTCCTGCTGCGAGATGCGCAGCGGCGGTAGATCAGGTTCCGGAAAGTAGCGGTAATCATGCGCTTCTTCCTTGCTGCGCATTGAACGACTCTCGCCCTTGGCTGAATCAAACAGACGGGTTTCCTGCACCACCTCACCACCGTCTTCAATCAATTCAATCTGGCGCGCCACTTCATAATCAATGGCCTGCTTGATGAAACGGAAGGAATTCAGATTCTTGAGTTCGGCGCGTGTGCCAAGCTCTTCACCGAATCGACGTACCGACACATTGGCATCGCAACGGAATTGTCCCTTCTCCATATCGGCACCGGAAACATCCAGAAAGCGAACTAGCTGATGTAGCTGCTTAAGATAGGCCACAGCCTCATCGGCTGAACGCATATCAGGCTCGGAAACAATTTCCATCAAGGGCACGCCACTGCGATTCAAATCAATGTGTGACACCCCCTCCAGTCCCTCATGCATGGACTTACCGGCATCCTCTTCAATATGGATACGCGTGACACCGATACGCTTTTCACCATCGGGAACCGGAATATCAAGATAACCACCTTCGACGATGGGTAGCGGGAACTGGCTAATCTGGTAACCCTTGGGAAGATCAGGATAGAAGTAATTTTTGCGGTCGAACTTTGATTCGAGATTGATGGTCGCATTGATGGCCAGACCGGTCAGCACGCTCTTGCGCGCCACTTCTATATTCAATACCGGCAATTGGCCGGGCATACCTAGGCACACCGGACAGGTCTGGGTATTGGGTTCTGCGCCGAAGGCCGTTGAGCATCCGCAGAAAGCCTTGGTTTTACTGTTGACCTGAACATGAACCTCAAGTCCGATGACTGTTTCCCAGCTCATGATTCACCTCCTGCTGTGTTGCCATCAAACGCTGCCGGAGATTTTGTTGTCCAGTCCGTCGCACCTTCATAAGCACTGGCAGCACTCAGTAACGCGTCTTCGCGCCAGGCCGGTGCAATCCACTGCAAGCCAACCGGAAGATTATCTACAAAACCGCAGGGCTGGCTCATGCCGGGCAGGCCGGCGAGATTCAGCGCAATGGTGAAGATGTCGGACAGGTACATGGTAATCGGATCGTCTGTCTTCTCGCCAATTTTAAAGGCCGGAATCGGGCTGGTCGGCGTGGCAATGATATCCACCTGCTCAAAGGCATCGAGGAAGTCCTGACGGATCAGGGTGCGTACCTGCTGCGCCTTAAGGTAGTAGGCATCATAGTAACCGGAAGAAAGGGCAAAGGTGCCGGTCAGGATGCGTCGCTTGACCTCCGAGCCGAAACCTTCGTCGCGGCTGCGGGTGTACATATCCACAAGATCTTCTGGCTTGTCGCAGCGCTGGCCGAAACGCACGCCGTCATAGCGCGATAGATTGGCCGACGCCTCCGATGGCGCGATCACATAATAAGCCGCTACTGCGTACTTGGTATGCGGCAGCGAAATATCAACAATTTCTGCCCCCAGCTCGACACACTTGGCCAAAGCGGCTTCAACTACAGCACGCACGCCTGCATCCATGCCATCAACAAAATACTCTTTGGGCTTACCGATTCTCAAGCCCTTCATATCAACGGACTCGCAGGCGGCCAGCCAGTCAATCTCAGGTGCATCGACCACCGAAGTGGAATCACCCGAATCGTGCCCACATAAAATGGCGGAAATCATGGCCGTATCCTTCACCGTGCGTGTCATCGGCCCTGCCTGATCAAGGGAGGAGGCAAAGGCAATAATACCGCGACGCGACACGCGCCCGTAGGTCGGTTTCAGGCCGGTAATGCCACATACGGCTGCCGGTTGGCGAATCGAACCACCGGTATCGGTTCCCAATGCTGCCGGTACCAGACCACCAGCAACGGCCGAAGCCGAGCCGCCGGACGATCCGCCAGGAATACGCTCAACATCCCACGGATTACGGCATGCTCCAAATGCACTGGTCTCGGTGGATGAACCCATGGCGAACTCATCCATATTGGTTTTACCTACCAGAATCGCCCCGGCATTCTTCAGACGCGTAATCACATGTGCATCGTAAGGAGCATGGAAACCTTTCAGAATCTTCGAGCAGCAGGTGGTCGGCCCGTCTTGCGTGCAGAAAATATCCTTCACGGCAATCGGCAAACCCTCAAGCGGACGTGCACCATGTTTGGCTCGATGCGCATCCGAGGCTTTGGCCTGATCGAGAATATGCTGGTGATCCACATCCACGAAGGCATTGAGATCGCCATTATGGGCATCAATGCGGTCAAGATAGCGCTGAGCAAGCTCGACTGCGGTGGTTTCACCGGCATCAAGCCGGGTTTTTAAATCGGAAAGGGAAGAAAATGGCATGGCTTACTCGATAACCTTGGGGACGACATACAGTCCAGATTCAGTATTGGGGGCAACGGCCTGCAAAGCATCGCGCCGGTTGGTATTGGTCACAGCATCGACACGCTGCGGCATGGCGACATCGTGCGGATGTGCTGTCGGCATCACGCCCTCTGTATTCACCTCGGACAACTGCTCGATATAACCGAGAATATTGGAAAGCTGCGGCCCCAAATGCGCCGCCTCCTCATCAGTCAGACGGATGCGCGAAAGCATCGCTACCTTGTGTACATCAATATCCATGGTTCCAGCCTCATCTCTTGCGTTTGTTTATTTCGGGAAAGGGGACGAAGCATAACCATCTGCAGCACATCACTCCAGCAGCGAAGCAAAAAAACCATGGCATTTATGGGTGAAAACAGAAGGGGTAAGAGAAAAACCACGCAGAACAATGCGCTTTACCTTTTACTTTTCTCCAATATCGCCAGAATGCTTGAAAGACACACTGCGAAGACCAGCATTACCAAGATACACCTTGCCGCTGATCGTATATTTCGGGTTGTGGTGTTTATCGAGCACCATGACCTGCCGGAAGATATCCAACATGGTCGTCGTCACCACCAGTGAGGTTTTAGCCTCACCCAGACGCGGCACGATCAGCGATTCATTGTTTACCCCGCGGGAAAAACGCGAATCATTGATATCCAGCTTAAAGCTGAAGCCCGTAACATTCAGATCAAAATCATTCGGGTTAATAATGCGAATATCAATTTTGGCACGCTGCTCAAACACTCCCTCAGCCTCAAGCGGCTGTATATTGATAACGCTAATCTCAGGGGTTTCCATGGCATTAAATCCTGTTGCACAACCGAAAAGGAGGGGCAGCAACAGGACAAGCAAACAGGTTCGCAACAGATATCTCATGCAAAAGAGTATAGACAGTTTTTTAGCATAAAGTCCAAGCGGTCATACTGCAGCAAGCGCCTAGCGATCAGCACAAACGGGGAAAACCAGACGGCTACTTCAGGGAGTGAAGCATGTCCTCGCAGGCCTTCTTAGCATCAGAGAACAACATCATGGTCTTATCCATGTAGAACAGGTCGTTATCTAGCCCTGCATAACCCGCAGCCATTGAGCGTTTGATAAAGATCACATGCTTGGCCTTGTCCACATCAAGGATCGGCATGCCATAGATCGAACTGGTCGGGTCGGTTTTGGCCGAAGGATTGGTCACATCGTTGGCACCAATAACCAGCGCCACATCCGTCTCGGCAAATTCAGGATTGATTTCATCCATTTCCTGCACCGCATCGTAGGGTACATCAGCCTCGGCCAGCAGCACATTCATATGCCCTGGCATACGTCCGGCCACCGGATGAATGGCAAAGCGAACCTTCACCCCAGACTCGGTCAACACATCCGCAACCTCTTTTAGGGCATGCTGGGCACGTGCCACGGCAAGACCATAACCCGGAATAATGATCACGCTCTCAGCATTTTGTAGCATGAAAGCGGCATCCTCGGCCGCACCGCTATGATAGGGCCGCTCCTCACGTGCTTCCCCTGATGAACTTCCAGCAACAGCGCCGAATCCACCCATCAACACATTGAACAGCGAACGGTTCATCGCCCTGCACATAATGTAGGAAAGGATCGCGCCGGAAGAACCAACCAATGCGCCGGATACAATCAGCATATTATTGCTCAGGGTGAAGCCGATGCCTGCTGCAGCCCAGCCTGAATAAGAATTGAGCATGGACACCACCACTGGCATATCTGCGCCGCCGATGGGCACAATAAGCAGCACGCCAAGCACCAGCGCAATACCGGTCATAATCAGGAACGGGGTCCACTCACCGGTCATACAGAAAACAACGCCGGAGCCAATCATGATGATGCCGAGCAACAGATTCACCAAGTGTTGACCGGTAAATACCAGCGGTCGACCAGACACCAGACCCTGCAACTTGGCAAAAGCAACAATGGAAGCGGTAAAGGTAATGGCACCGATAAAGGTACCGAGAAACAATTCGATCCGGCTAGCCATATGCAGGCTGCCATCGGCTGCTGCGATACCATAGGCTTGAGGATTATACAGCGCCGAAGCCGCAATCATCACCGCGGCAAGACCGACCAGCGAGTGCATGGCAGCCACCAGCTGCGGCATGTGCGTCATCGGAATACCACGTGCAATAAGCGTGCCTGTACCGCCGCCAATCAATACGGCAAGGAAAATCCATAGATAGTTATGCGAACCGCCAAGGCTCAGGGTCACTCCGACAGCCAGCGCCATGCCTAGCATGCCGAACAGGTTGCCGCGCCGCGCCGACACCGGGCTGGATAAGCCCTTGAGCGCGAGAATGAAAAGAACTGCGGCCGCCAGATAAGCCATCGCCACCATATTTGCAGACATTAGAAACCCCTACGATAAAAAACAGATAGGTACATTATTTGCGCTTTCTGAACATGGCCAGCATGCGCTGCGTGACCAGAAAACCACCGAAGATGTTCACCGATACCAAGGCCACGGCAACCAGACCGAGAATACTGCCGAGATTCATTTCCGCCGGAGCTGCGGCAAGGATAGCGCCGACAACGATGATGCCGGAGATAGCATTGGTCACACTCATCAATGGCGTATGTAGGGCTGGTGTTACATTCCACACCACCTGATAACCGATGAACACGGCCAACACGAACACCGTGAAACCGAAAACGAATGGATCGACTGTCGCGCCATGGGCGCTCGACTGAACTGCTGCATTGGCCAACTCAGGATTCATGCTGCACCCCCTTTGAGAAACTGCGGTTTAAGAAATTCACCATCCCGGCATAGTACGGCCGCTTCGATGACTTCGTCGTCCAGCATGGTGTTTAAACCACCCTCCCCATCGCACATCAGGGTCAGAAAATGGTTGAGGTTACGGGCATACAGCTGACTGGCATCGGCTGCCACCAGCGAGGCGATATTACTTTCACCGATCAGGGTGACGCCATGCTTGATCACTGTCTTATCCAGCTCGGTAAGCGGACAGTTGCCACCCACTCCATTTGCACCCAAACCCGCGGCCATATCAACAATGACCGAGCCGGACTTCATCGCCTTAACCACCTCTTCGGTGACCAGAACCGGGGCTGGACGACCCGGAATCAATGCTGTGGTAATCACGATATCAGACTTTGCTGCGTGCTGGGCAATCAGTTCGGCCTGCTTCTGCTTATATTCCTCGCTGACCTCTTTGGCATAACCACCGGCATCCTCGGCATCTTCCTCAACCGGAACCTCTACAAACTTTGCCCCGAGGCTTTCCACCTGTTCACGCGCCGCTGCACGCACATCAAAGGCCTCAACGAGAGCGCCAAGCCGTCTGGCCGTGGCAATAGCCTGCAAACCAGCCACGCCAGCGCCCATTACCAGCACATGCGCCGGCTGAACGGTGCCTGCTGCGGTCATCATCATCGGGAAGAATCGGCGGTAATGCTCGGAAGCCATCAGCACAGCCTTATAGCCAGCAATATTGGCCTGGGAAGAGAGCACATCCATACTCTGTGCACGTGAAATACGTGGCACCATCTCCAGTGCAAAACAAGTCAGGCCATGCTTGGCGTATTCACCAAGCAGAGGATTGCTGAACGGGGAAAACAGGCTAATGACCGTCGCCTTGGCAGGAAGCAGCTTGAGTTCGGATTTTTCGGGTGCCTGAACCTTGAGCACGATATCGGCGGATTTAAGCAGGGATTTAGCATCCTTGACAATGCTTGCACCCGCAGCTTCGTAATCAGCATCGGCAATCAGAGAGCCACTTCCGGCTCCTGCTTGCACCTGCACGGCAAAGCCCTGTGCAATAAACTTTTTGACGGTCTCGGGAGTTGCCGCAACGCGAGCTTCATGATCGCGTGTTTCGGCGGGTACAACCAACAGCATGTGAGACTCCTAATGGCTGAAACGATTGAACAGCAGTATAAGCAGTGACTATCGATTTACAAGAATAGAATCGGGCGATGGATCTTAAATCTAGAGCAGCAATGATGTGGCTTGCATCCGGCTGATATCAAGTTCGACATTCGGCAAATGAACCAGTTCTTTCGCCGGCACATAGGCATGTGCATAGCGAAATAACTCATCATCCAGCACATCCTCTCCTACCATCAACAAATCAAGATCGAGTGTGCGTGGCCGCCATGAGCCATGCGAACGATCGCGCTCATGCTCATCCTCGAGCTGCTTGAGCCAAGCCTCCAACACTTCTGTAGATTCAGTACTGTGCAGACGGCAGCAGGCATTGAGAAAGTCTGCTGCCTTACCCATGCCGACAGCAGGCGAACTGAAGACAGTGGAAAAACAGGCATCCGGAAACATCTTCCGAATGGCCACAGCAGCGCTGCTCAGATGGCGCTCGGGATCGATATTGGAACCCATGCCGATAAGGTAGATTTGGCTCATATTTAGGGCCTGAGTTCAGGACTCAAGGGTACCGCGCTCAATCACAACCGCTACATTCTCGCTACCGCGCACCGCCCCCGGCTTGGACATTTTCAATCGCATCCAGGGCACATGAAACTCTTCCAACACAATGCGCGCGCAGGCCTCGGCCAGCGCCTCGATCAGGCCAAAACTGGAACCCTCGACAAAGGAAATTAACCGTTTGGAAACCGCCTTGTAGTCCAGTGTATCGGCAATGTCATCACTTGCCCCCGCCCGGCTTACATCCCAGGCCATTTCCATATCTAGGCGCACTGATTGGCGAATCTCCCGCTCCCAGTCATAAATGCCGATCACTGTCCGAACTTCCAGCCCTTCAATCAGAATTCTATCCATCCGCTGCATGCTAAAACTCCTTTTATCATTCATTTTCGACCTAACTTGACTTAGCAGTCTCTGCCGACACAATTCGCCCCTTGAAAAAGAAGGGGCATTTCATTGGGGAGGTATCAGTGACTACCACAATCAAGGTAACGGAACTCATCGTTTCCTGTTCAGACAACGGACAACACCCGCTGGTTTACATCAATCTTAAAACAGGCAGCGGAAGCTGCCCGTCCTGTGGCAAGAAATATGTTCGTATTGCCAACGCGCCCACCAACAAGGCTGCCTAAAACGTCGACCTTCACGGCTCTACTGCGCCCCATCCCCATCGGACTGCAAACGCTGACGAACCACTTCAAATAGGGTTACACCTGTCGCCACCGACACATTCAACGATTCAACACTGCCCGGCATGGGGATGCTGAGTAGATTATCACACTGCTCGCGGACTAGGCGACGCAACCCTTTGCCCTCCGCTCCCATTACCACACCGAGCCTGCCACTAAGATCCGACTCATAGATTGATTTATCCGCCTCACCAGCCAGACCGACAAGCCACAAACCCTTGTCCTGCAAGGCCTGCATAGCGCGAACAAGGTTGGTCACAACCAACACTGGCAGCCGCGATAGTGCACCGCAGGCAGATTTGGCTGCCACCGGGGATTCCACATCCGCCGCGTGATCCTTGGGAATCACGACCGCTATACATCCCGCAGCCTCTGCGCTTCGCACGCAGGCACCAAAATTATGAGGGTCGGTCACGCCATCCAGAATCAGGATGGTCATATTATCTCTGACATCAAGCGCTGCTAACCAGATGCCGAAATCCAGCTTCTTGCCACTGGATACCTTTGCCACAACACCCTGATGTGCCACACCCTCGCTTAGTCGTTCCAACGACTGGCGCGGTTGAAAAGAGATCCGAATAGAGCGTGTTTTAGCCAAATGTATCAATTCATTGAGCCGGGGATGCCCCTTACCGCGATCACCCTTACCACGCTCGATAATCAGTTCGCTTATCGGCTCGTCCGATTCAAGTGCATGCTTGACCGCATGAATACCCGCTATGATCAAAACCAACCCTCCTCTTTAAACGATAACACGCTTGTTCCGGCGATCAGGAAATGATCCAGCACCTTCATATCCAGCGGCGCGCAAGCCTCAACCATGCGGCGGGTCAGGGCAATATCCTCTTCACTGGCGCGTGGTGTGCCACCAGGATGATTGTGAAACAGAATCAGGCCCTTGGCATCCAGCTCCAGTCCGCGCTTCATCAGGTTGCGCGGATAAACAGCCGTGCGATCTACTGTACCCTCAAACATAACCTGTGTGGCCAGATGGCGATGTTGCTGATCGGTAAACACCGCACCAAAGCATTCCATACCGCGTGCTTGCACCAGATAGCGCAGATGCGCTTTCACCTTTTCTGGACGATCAAACACTGTTTTTCCGGGTAGTTCGGAAGCCAGATAACGCATCTCCGCCTGCTTAACCACATTTAGAAACACCGCAGCCTTCTCACCCACCCCCTGCACCTGAGTAAGCTCTACCACTGGCGCATCGAATACCCCGGCCAAGGTATCAAAGGTCTTCAACAATCGCTTGGCAATAGGTTTTACATCGCGTCTCGCGATGGCGTAGGTAAGCAGAAGTTCAATGACCTCGTAGTCGTGAAAACCCTCAAAACCATGCGCTATAAAACGCGCCCTGAGTCGCTCGCGATGCCCCCTGACTGATTCATCCGCTTCTGTCATGGTGCATTTATACACCCCACCGAACATCTTGAACATGGCCGTCTACTGGCTAAGTCGAAACTTAAATCAATAATTCAGAATAAAAAAAACGGGCCGGAAAACCGGCCCGTTGGAGGATGAGAAATATAAGCGATGTTTCTGGATCAGGCTGCCTGCGAAGCAGTCTGCCCTTGAATGGCCTGAACAGCCGAATCTTCAGCCTTAAGTTCTTCGATGCACCATGCCGACTCATCAGCCAGCAGGGCTGTAACCAGACGGTGATTCATATCATGACCGGTACGCTCGCCCTCGAAGGCGCCGACTACCGGTAAACCTGCCAGCGACAGGTCGCCAACGGTGTCCAGAATTTTGTGGCGCACGCACTCATCTTCGTAGCGCAAACCGCCATCATTCACCACGCGGAATGCATCGAGCACAATAGCATTTTCAAGCGAACCACCGAGGGCCAAGCCGGCCTTCTGCAGGGCTTCAATCTCGTGCAGGAAACCAAAGGTGCGGGCGCGAGCTACCTCACGCGTGTATGCCTGAGTTGAAAAATCGATGCTGGAAGAACGTTGGCGCAACATCGGATGATCATAATCGAGTAGGTAGCTAACTTTAAAACCCTTGGCAGGGTGCAAACTGCAGCGGCGATTACCATCTTCAACGGTAACCTTATGAAGGACACGCAAAACTTTTTTAGCCGCCAACTGCTCAGAAATACCGGCACACTGGATAAGAAAGACAAAAGGTGCCGAAGAACCATCCATAATCGGCACTTCAGGCCCATCCACTTCGATGATGGCATTATCAATGCCAAGACCAGCCAAGGCGGATAGCAAGTGCTCAACGGTACCGATATGAACGCCGTCGCGACCCAAGGTCGTACACATACGCGTATCGGCCACAAATTCGGCACGTGCGGGAATCTCGGTTACACCTTCGCCATGATGACGATGAAAAACAATGCCGGAATTTTCCGGCGCAGGTCGCAACCAAAGCCCGACTTTATGCCCTGAATGCAAGCCAATACCACTACATCGTATCGGATGCTTCAGTGTTCTCTGCGGAATCATGGATACCTCCCGAGTCTATTTAGCAATCGTATCCTGCTTTGCAGGCGTGCTCAGGCTAGCCACTTTAGCTGCGCCACGCGTGATGCATGGCACAAATCGAGGCGTATATTGCCATATTGCACGCTACCCGCAAAGCCCTGTTTACTTTGTGCCTAGGATGCCTGGCTTAACTCAATCTGCCTGCCTGCGAATCCATGTTGGCACCTGTAGGGTTTCTTCATCGTAGGCCAGATTATTCCCAGGCGCTGCCGCCACAGCTTCACGACCACCCGTCGTTACTGTTTCATAAGCGCCGCTACTCATAATCTGTGCGACCGGCGCCGTCACTGCCTCTTTCGTGCTGCTTCCAACACTTGTCAGACGCGCCCCACCTTCGCTGGCCAATCCGGTTGCCACCACAGTAACCCGCATTTCATCTCCGGCGGACTGGTCATAAACCATACCGCAGATGATATTGGCATCTTCGTCAGCCATATTGTGAATAATGCTCACTGCTTCATCGTACTCGGCCAGCGTCATATCCTCATTCCCGGTCACGTTGACCAGGATGCCGCGTGCGCCATGGATATCCACATCTTCAAGCAACGGTGAAGAAATAGCCCGCTCAGCTGCCTCACAGGCCCGGTTCTCGCCACTGGCCAAACCGCTACCCATCATAGCCATGCCGGCCGTATCGCTCATCACAGCCTTCACATCGGCGAAATCGACGTTCATGTAACCGGTGTGCGTGATCAGCTCTGCTATGCCTCGTACCGCCTGCAGAAGCACGTCATCAGCTTTTCTGAAGGCTTCAAGCATGGTCGTATGCTTGCCAACGGCGCCAATCAGCTTCTGATTGGGAATAATGATCAGCGTATCCACATTGCGCGACAATTCGGCAATGCCAGCCTCAGCCTGACGCAACCGACGCTTACCTTCGAAATTAAACGGCTTGGTTACCACTGCAACGGTCAGAATGCCCAGCTCCTTGGCAACCTCTGCAATCACAGGCGCACCGCCCGTACCCGTTCCGCCACCCATGCCTGCGGTAATGAATACCATATCGGTATCAGACAGAACCTCGCGCAGACGATTCTTCTCAGCCTCAGCGGCCGTCTTGCCTGTCTGCGGATCAGCACCTGCACCGAGCCCGCGGGTGATATCAGCACCCAACTGGATCTTGATGTCCGCCTGGCTCATCTCAATAGCCTGCGAATCGGTATTGGCGACGATAAAATCTACCCCGCGCAGATTCTGACTGATCATATTGTTCAATGCGTTGCCGCCACCGCCACCAACGCCAATCACCTTCAATCTGGCCGACTGGCCCAGTGTGTCATCCAAAGTAAATAATGTGCTCATAGCATTCCTCCTCGTCTATCATCTTTTATTTTTCTATTAACCTTTCTATTCCTTTCGCTTGCCTTAAATCCTGTTTTGCCCCGCAACCTGCCCGTCACCCTTCGTCTCCAAACCACTGCCGTACCTTCCCCCACATGCGACCGAGCACCGATGGCCCGCCGCTACCAACGGCCACCGACGATGTCTGCCGATAGTTATGACCGTATCTAATCAGACCGACACCAGTGGCATACATCGGGCTGGATACCACATCCACCAAGCCTCCAACGCCATCCGGTCGACCCATTCGCACCGGCATGTCGAAAATTTCTTCAGCCAGTTCGACCATGCCTTCCAGCAGACTGCTTCCTCCGGTAATCACCAGACCTGCTGCCAGCAGTTCCTGATAACCCGAACGAGTCAGTTCCGCCTTGACCAGTTCATACAACTCTTCCACGCGTGGCTCGAGAATCTGTGCCATCACCTGCCTCGGCATCGGCCTGGGCGGACGCCCGCCAACACTGGGGATTTCAATCTGATCTTCGGGAGACACCATCGACACCATACAAGCGCCGAATTTGCGCTTGAGATGATCTGCCTCGCGAGCACTGGTACGTAGGCCCACGACCAGATCATTGGTCAAGTGGTCGCCGCCGATGGGAATCACCGAGGTATGGCGAATTGCACCATCGAGGAATACAGCGATATCGGAAGTGCCTCCACCGATATCGACCAATGCGACACCGATATCCTTCTCATCCTGAGCCAACACAGCCTCACTGGACGCCACCTGTTCGAGTACCATATCGGCCACATCCAGGCCACAGCGATTGCAGCATTTGATGATATTCTGTGCCGAAGAAACGGCGCCCGTGACGATATGCACCTTCACTTCCAGACGCACACCGCTCATGCCGATGGGCTCGCGGATGCCGTCCTGCGCATCGATGATGTATTCCTGCGGCAGGATGTGCAAAATCTTCTGATCCGCCGGTATCTTCATGGCACGTGCCGCATCAACCACACGATCCACGTCTTCGGAGGTCACTTCCCCGCCCTTGGTCGCTACCACGCCGTGGCTGTTGTAACCGCGAATATGTGAACCGGCAATGCCCGTGAATACCGACTTGATTTCGATGCCAGCCATCAGCTCCGCTTCTTCCACTGCTAAACGAATGGATTCCACCGTGCTTTCGATGTTGACCACCACACCTTTGCGCAGTCCGCGCGACGGATGCGTACCGATACCGATCACATCCAGCCGGCCATCCGGTCCGGCCTCTGCGACCACGCAGGCAATCTTGCTGGTGCCTATATCAAGTCCGACAAATATTTGTTCGTGCTTGGACATTATACCATGCCTCCAAGTTTTGATTTGCGTATAAACCAACGTGTTGTGGCGCGCACATCAATGCGCCAGTCGCCATTCTTCCAACGGCTGTCCTGCGTCAGGGCAATCACTTGCTCCATGCGCTGCGCAGCAAATGTACCTCGCGGCAGAAGCCAGCAACGCCCACGGTCAAAATTCAATTTCCAGCCATCATCTTCACCAATCCACTCACTGAGGCGGGCATAACTTGCCGAGTCCACCTGTTTCAACTTGAGCAGCAATGCAATACCGACATCCAATTCATCTGCCTCGACGCGCAGCAGCGGCAAATCAAGCATCTCACCGGCTCTAAGCGGCCGATACGCAGCTCCCTTCCCATCAACCAGCTGCACCGTGCCCTGTGCATTGCGCCACAAAGCAACAGGCATGCGTACGGTCGCCATGATCTCCAGTCTGTCTGGCAAACGACGGGCAATATTCACCTCAGCCAGATCCGGCATGGTACTTAGAAGGTGCCTACGAAGGCTCGCTGGCCAGGCATGCACAAGATCCAGCGGTTGCAGTTCTTGCAAACGTTCATCCATGGTGTTTTCCAAAGACTCAGGCAGACCGCTGATCTGCCATGATTTCACCACCAGAGCCTGGTTGAACCACCATCCAGCCACGGCAAACAAGCCAATCACAGACATCACGGACAAACCGCGCAACATGCCGCTAAGCACCTTCCGGACCGGAACAGGTGCACGGGCTGGACTGCGGCGACGATTGGTTTGTCTCATACCTCTCCCCCTTCGTCTGGCGCACAGGCAGCCGATTTCAAGGACGCCATCTGCAGCATACGCAGACACAAGGCTTCGAAATCCAAGCCCGCCGCCGCTGCCGATTTGGGCAGTAAACTCGTTTCCGTCATGCCGGGAATGGTATTAATTTCAAGCACAAGCGGCTCACCGCCATCGGTCACAATCATGTCCACACGCGGTGCCCCATCGCAGCCTGTCACCTGCACAGCCTGTTCGGCACGCTGCATGCACAAGCCCAGCGTTTCGGCAGGTACCCGGGCCGGGCAAAAATACTCGGTGGCACCTGTGGTGTATTTTGATTTGTAGTCATAGACCCCGGATTTCGGTGCAACTTCAACCGGCGGCAATGCCTCACCACCCAATACCGTCACCGCAACCTCAACGCCTATGGCTGGCATTTCAGCCATCCAGCCACTCGCGTCACTTATATCCAGAGCCTGCCAGTCCAAGACATTATTCAGCAGGTGAAGGCCAACACTTGAGCCCTCGGCAACAGGCTTGATGAATACCGGATAACGCGACGGTCCATTCTCACCAATGGGAACGTCCACCGGCACCTTGATGCCGGAACGCTGCAATACCGCCTTGCACAGGTCCTTGTCCATACACAGACCGGAGGAAGTCACCCCTGATCCGGTGTAGGGAATGCGCATGATTTCAAGCATACCCTGCACGCAACCATCTTCTCCCCAACAACCATGCAGGGCGATAAACGCGGTATCGATGTCGGCATCCTGAATCTGTTGCACCCAGTCGGATGTGAGATCAAGCCCCACGGCATCGATGCCGCTACGCGTAAGCGCTGCAAGCACTGCCTTGCCGGAACGCAGGGAGATCTCGCGCTCACTGGATACGCCGCCCATCAACACGCCAACTCTGGAGCCGCTCATGGCTGCTCTCCCAGCATGCGTACTTCCGGTTCAAGATGAACCCCGAACTTATTTTCAACGCTTTCCTGCGCCAGATGAATCAGAGCCAGCACATCACTGCTTGAAGCGGCATCTTCATTAACAATGAAATTGGCATGCTTGGCGGAAATGCTCGCGCCACCAATGCGATGTCCCTTCAATCCAGCCGCCTCAATCAGGCGTGCGGCATGATCACCCGGAGGGTTCTTGAACACCGAACCACAATTTGGCAGGTCTAGTGGCTGCGTCCTGCCGCGATCAGTGCGCATCTGGCGTATACGTTCGCGCACAGCCTCTCCTTCGTCTATTTGCAACTCAAACTCCGCGGATACAACCAAGGAACCAGAAGGCACTTTGGTGGAGCGGTAGGCCATTTCCAGCTCGGAAGCCTGCAATTCCTGCTTCTCGCCATCACGCCGCACAATCCATATGCGTGACAGGCAATCCGCTACCTGTTGACCAAACGCACCAGCATTCATCACCACCCCGCCACCAACATCGCCCGGAACTGTGGCCATGAACTCCAAGCCGGTTAAACCATGATCGGCACAGATACGCGTCACACGACTCATGCGCACACCGCACTCAGCTGTCAGCGTGGCTCCATTGACCTGGATGTGGTTCAGATTACTCAAATCCAGGACCACGCCCGGAAACCCGCTGTCCGGCGGCAGAAGATTGCTTCCCCGACCAAGCGGCAACAAAGAAATATCTGGGGGTATGCACAACATTGCGGCGCACAGGGATTCCTGATTGTCCGGGCGGAAATACCAACGAGCCGGACCGCCCACGCCGAGCGTGGTGTGACCCGACAAAGGCTCATGCTCGGTGCATGCACCATAGCCTTGGAGGATTTTCATCCAGTCGCTCATTGCGGCCCCTCCGGCAAATCACGCCGCAGCGATGCAGCCAGACCGCCAATTGAGCCAGCACCCATGAGTAGTACAACGCGCCCTTCGGCCAAACCCCTGATCACGATATCGCGCGCCTCGTCCAAATCTGCACAGCTACGCACCTTGCGGTGCCCACGCTGCTGCATGCCTGCCACCATCGCTTCGCTGCTCACACCCTTGATCGGCTGCTCACCGGCTGCATAAATCGGCAATAGCACCACTTCGGAGGCATCGTCGAAGGACCCAAGAAACTCATTCATCAGATCGCGACTGCGCGAGTATCGATGCGGCTGAAACAGAACCAGCACTTCTGCATCCGGCCAGCTAAGACGAGCTGTGGTAAGGGTAGCCATGACTTCTGCCGGATGGTGACCGTAGTCATCCACCAAGGTCCCGCCACCGATTTGAACACTCTGGAAGCGCCGCTGAATACCTGAGAAGGATTCCATGCCGCGACAAATAGTCGGCATATCCATACCCAGTTCATATAACACTGCCACTGCAGCCAGCGCATTCTCAGCATTATGAGGACCGGGCATGGGCAGGCGGAAACTAACTTGTTGCTTGCTGCTGATATGGCCGAAAGTGATGCTCTGTCCACCTGTCTGAGGCACATCATCGATGATATGAAAATCGGCCTGCGGGCTACGTCCATAGGTAGTGACTGCCTTGTGCAAGTCATCGCGTAACAGGGCTACATTGGGATGCTCGTGATGCAGCACCACGCGACCATAAAAAGGTACGGATGAAACAAACTGCCGGAAGGCGGCAAGCAGATGATCGAAATCGCCGTAGTGATCAAGATGCTCAGGGTCGATATTGCTAACCACGGCAATCACTGGTGACAGACGCAAAAAGGAGCCGTCACTTTCATCGGCTTCAGCAACCAGAAAAGGGCTCTCACCAAGTCTGGCATTGTCACCACTGGCAATCAGGCGCCCACCAATCACATAAGTAGGATCGAGCCCTGCCACTTCCATGCCATGGGCGATCAATGAGGTGATGGTCGTCTTGCCATGACTTCCGGCCACAGCGATGCCCTGCTTCATACGCATCAGTTCGGCCAACATCTCAGCACGCGGTATCACTGGAATGCCGCGCGCATGCGCCTCGGCAATCTCTGGATTGTCCGAAGCTATGGCTGTGGACGCGACCACCACCTGTGCTTCACCCACCTGCCCTGCCGTATGACCAACGAACACCTTGATTCCAAGAGAACGAAGCCGCTCCACGTTGGGGCTATCAGCAGCATCCGAACCCTGTACTGCATATCCCTGATTATGCAAAACCTCGGCAATACCACTCATGCCGATTCCGCCAATGCCTGTGAAATGAATGCACTGAATGCGCCCCTTCATACCGGCACCTCCAGCCAGCGACTCAACACATTCAGCATGCGTTGCTCACTGTCAGCGGGCTGCGCATCATGCGCAGCATCACTCATTTTCTTGAGCCTGTGGCTATTGAAAAGAATATCGCCGATCAATCCGGCCAAGCGCCCCTCACTCAGGCTGTGCTGCTCAATAAGCACCGCGGCACCGGCTGCGTGCAGGACTGCGGCATTGTGATACTGGTGATTATCGGCTGCGTGTGGCAACGGTACAAAGATCGATGGCAGGCCGACTGCCGCCGCCTCACTCACCGTCATGGCGCCAGCACGGGCCAACATCAAATCGGCCTGAGCATACAGGGCTGGCATATCACGACAGAAATCCAGCACCTCGGCATCCACCTCAGCCTCCGCATACGCATCAACCAGTTGGGCTACGCGATCCGCAGCACCTGTCACGTGCGTCACGTGAAAGGCATGCCCTGCTTGGCGCAGCAGGCTGCATGCTCCGGGCAAGGTGGCATTGAGGATCTGCGCGCCCTGTGAGCCGCCCAGCACAATCAGATGCGGTGTGGGGTGCGCCTTGGGCTTGGTTTGACGGATATTCTGTGCAACCAGATTGCCAGTGAACTCGCATTTTGCCTTGGGCAAACGATCTGCTGCTGCCGCAAAACCGAGCAATATCACATTGCTGAATCCTGCCAACTTGCGATTGACCATACCCGGCACTGCATTCTGCTCGTACAGAACCACAGGAATTCGCCTTAGGAATGCAGCCAAAACGCCGGCCACACTGGCATAGCCGCCAACGCCAACCACCAACTGTGGCCTTGCAGGTCGCCAATGGCGCCAGATACTGAACACCGCACGCGGCAACTCCCAAAGTAGCACACGCAGCTTCTGAGCCATACCTGCTCCCTGCACGCTGTGCATGGTTAGAAGCAACACATCCTCGCCTCGTTCTGGGAGCAGCTTCGCTTCAAGCCCGCGCTGCGCACCGATAAAGGACACATGAGCATCGGGCCAGCGACGACGAACTGCATCTGCCAGAGCCAACGCTGGAAACACATGGCCACCTGTACCGCCCCCGGCGATGCACAGCTGCCTGCCTGCAAGGCTATGACTCATGCCATTCATACCCTTGCCTCACTGCGTTTATTCGCGCCACGACGCGCTGTGCAAGTCTTCTCACGATGCGCATTCATCGGCTGATGACGTTGCACCGAAAATACCAGGCCCAGCAAGATGCAGGTGCCAAATAAAGCACTGCCTCCATAAGACATCAAAGGCATTGGCATACCCTTGGTCGGCATCACACCCATCGCCGCACCCAGATTAATAAAGAAAGTTGTAGCCAGCAGCGTAACGCAACCAACCACGACCAATCGCTGAAACACGTCAGGAACTTTGCACGCCAGTTGCATGCCGCGGATAAGCAAAACCCCGAACAACAAGATCAGCCCGAACATGCCTGGCATACCGAGTTCCTCGCCGATCACAGCAGATATGAAATCTGTGAATGGCTCGGGTAGGTAAAACAGCTTCTGCACACCCTGTCCGAGACCTGCGCCATGCACGCCCCCCACACCAAAGGCCACCATTGATTGGAGGAGCTGATAGCCGCTACCCAGTGGGTCAGCCCAAGGATCAACAAAGCTCAGGAATCGTTTCACCCGATATGGCTCGGCCAGCATGATCACCACACCGAGCGGCAACACAGTGCCAACCGTCAACAACAGATGTCTGAGCGGCACACCACCGACAAACCACATGCTAAAACACAGCGCCACAAGCAAGGCTGAACTGCCGAAATCCGGTTGTAGCAGAAGTAGAACAACCGCCACGCCAAGCACCACCATCATCGGCGCAATTCCGCTTGAGAAATTCTTCATTCGATCCGGAAACGCAGTCATGTAATACGCCATGTAAATGACGATCACAGGCTTGAGCAATTCGACCGGCTGTAAAGTCAATCCAAACAGTGAGTACCAACGGCGCGCCCCGTTAATTTCCGATCCGATACCCGGAATCAGCACCAAAATCATCATCACGAGAGCCAGGCCCAAAAGCGGCATCACCATGGCGCGCCACCAATCCACATCCACACGCGATATCGCCCACATCAGGACTAGGCCCACCGGCACATATACAGCCCAGTGGCCGATAATGCGATAAGCGTCGCCATAGCGCACTGCGGAAATGCTCATACTGGAACTAGCCACCATCAGAAGGCTGGCAGCAAGCATGGCAAGCACACAGGTCAGCATGACCGGATCCATTGAAGTCAGGCGCTTCATGCCGCTTTCTCCAGCATGACTACGGCGTCACAAAAACTCCTACCACGATCAGCATAATCTCTGAACTGATCCTGACTTGCAGCAGCAGGGCTTAACAGCACAGGATGTGTCAAACTGCTTCTGCCAGCCTGAGTCACGGCTTCATCGATATTTGTTACCACACGGTAAGGGACACCCGACGCCTCGAGCAGCGCTGCAAAAGGCCTAGCGTCGACACCAATCACCAGCGCCAGAGCCACACGCTCCTGCACGGTCGACAACATGGGCATCAGATCCAGTCCCTTGGTCAGACCGCCGCAAACCCAGATAACCTTGTCGAATGAATTCAAAGCCGCCACGACAGCATCCGGATTGGTTGCTTTGGAATCATCATACCAGCTCTTGCCGGCCACGTTGCCGACGTAGCGCAGGCGGTGATCCAAACCGCGAAATGCAGTCAGCGCCTCAACAATCACGCTTTGCGACACGCCAGAATCAGATGCTGCCTGTGCTGCAACGGCCAGATTGATATACTGATGTTCACCACGCACTCGCACCTGATCAATGGCAACCTGATGCTTTCTGCCATCGCAGGTCCAGAAAATATGCCGCACTCCGGGCTCTCCAAACAAGCCAGCATCAGCCTCAGCACAATCAGTCACCTGACCGAAACGGCGCACATGCACATCCCTTTCGCCCAGACTCCAGGCCAGATCATTCCAGTGCTCATCCAAAGGAAGCATGGCAATATCGCCATGACCCTGCTGTTCAAACAGGCGCACCTTGGCAGCTTCATATTCTTCCATATCGGCATGCATATCGGCGTGATCCGGTTGAATATTGAGCAACACAGCCCAGCGCGGATGAATACCCTGGCTTCGCTCAAGCTGAAAACTCGAAAGCTCCAGTACAGCACGTGCAGATGTCTTCTCTTTGTCTAGCATCTCCAGCATCGGTACGCCGATGTTTCCACCAACCTCCACGCCCCCCGGAAGCACTTCCAGTATCTGCCCCATCAGATGCACCACAGTACTTTTACCATTGGTCCCGGTCACACCAAGCAGGTCACCCGAGAAATTCTCCCGAAACAGGTCCAGATCACCGATCAGTTCGACACCGCTATTGCGCGACTCTTCAAGCGCCGGGTGATGCCATGGAATACCAGGACTGACGATCAAGCGACGGAACTTCTTTAGCGTCCTGCCACTGAACTTACCGCTATGCAGTGATGCTTGAATATCTTCAGGCAACTTTTTCATCTTCTCATCAAAACAGGTAAATTTGATACCGCGCACTGTAAGGAAACGTGCCACGGAACAGCCGGTGCGGCCCATGCCGATGATCGCCACGTCAGAGGAGGAGGGCCGGGTGGCGATCATCGAATCTTGAGCGTGGACAGCGCCACGAGCGCCAACAGGAATGAGATGATCCAGAAGCGGACAATCACCTTGGGCTCTGCCCATCCCTTGAGTTCGAAATGATGATGAATAGGGGCCATGCGGAACACACGTTTGCCCGTCAGCTTGAATGAAGCCACCTGCACGATGACACTCACTGCCTCCAGGACGAACAATCCGCCAGCGATAGCCAATAGTAATTGTTGATGTACAGCACTGGCCACAAAACCCAGTGCGCCACCCAAGGCCAGCGCGCCAACATCACCCATGAATACCTGCGCAGGATAGGTGTTGAACCATAGGAAGCCGAGACATGCACCTACGATGGCGCCACAGAAAACAGTCAGTTCGCCAGCTCCCGGCACGTATGGGATAAACAGATAGGAAGAAAAATGAGCGTGGCCGGCCACATAAACAATGACCGCCAGAGCAATGGCTGCCATGAAGGTAGGCGTCACGGCAAGCCCGTCCAGGCCGTCGGTCAAATTCACTGCATTCGAACTACCGACCAGCACCAACACGACAAACGGGATATACCACAGACCCATATCCCACTGTGTCTTGAAAAAGGGAACATCAACCACCGGGTCAGTCATCTGCATCAAACCGAATGCAGCGACCCCGCCAATCAGCACCTGTAGCAGTAATTTCCAGCGCCCGGCCAATCCTTTGGGGTTGGCGCGTATTATCTTCAGATAATCGTCATACCAGCCGATGACTCCATAACCCAGCGTTACAAACAGCGCCAACCAGACAAAGGGATTGGTGATGTCGGCCCACAGCAAGGTTGAGATGGACAGCACGACCAGAATCAAGGCACCACCCATGGTTGGTGTGCCTGCCTTGGCCAGATGCGTCGCCGGACCATCCGTTCGAATCGGTTGACCCTTGACCTGATAACGCTTCATTCGCCGAATGAACCCGGGGCCAAAAATCCAGCACAACACCAGCGCAGTAATCAAGGCATACACAGTACGGAAGGTGATGTACTGGAAAAGATTGAATATCGGATACTGGTCGGCCAGCGGGAACAGCAGATTATACAGCATGGCAACCATCCCGCAGGCCATCGACCACCCGCTCCATATGCATGCTGCGACTACCCTTGATGAGCAGCGTGTCACCCTTACCAAGATTCATTTGCACCAGCGCTGCCAGCGCCTGGTCAATATCAGCCATGTGCCGTGCTTTGCTATGCGCTGACGCCAAGGCACGCATCTGCTCTCCGACAAGCAACACGGCGTCCAGCCCGGATATGTCCAGTCCGGCATGCAGGGCGGCCGATTCACTCCCCAGTTCGGCCATATCGCCGAGCACAGCAATGCGCCGTCCCGACATGTGCCGCAGTGTATCCAGTGCTACCGCCATGGAAGCGGGATTGGCGTTGTAACTGTCATCAAGCAGATGGCAACCGCCCGTGCCCGTCAAGCTTCGCATACGCCCACTCACGGGCTGCCAACTGGGCATAGCTGCACCAACTTCCTGCAAAGAAGCAAAACCAAGTTGTCCGAGGATAGTTGCCGCCAGTGCGGCGTCTTCTGCCCAATGATGTGCTGGCAGAGGCAGATTGAAGGCAATACTTTCATCGCCACGTTTTAGGCTCACCCGGCGACCATCCATATCCCATTGCACCACAGAGCCATCGGCGCCATCCATATCCAACAGCATCGAACCAGTGGGCTTTGATCTGTCACCAAGCAGAGCTGATACCCCTGCACCCAACACTGCACAGCCATTTACCGCTAGCGCACCGAGTAGAAGCGCCTTCTCGGCAGCCACTCCGGCGATACTTCCCAAGCCCTCGGCATGTGCTGCCGAGATACCGGTAATGACTGCCACATCTGGTCTCACCATGGCTGCCAACCGAGACATCTCTCCCGACTCGCTGATACCACATTCAACTAGCGCCACATCGTCATCAGGCTGAATACGCAACAGCGTCTGCGGCACACCGATCAGGTTATTATCGTTACTGCGGGTGGCGGCAACACGCTTGTCCTTGCTGCGTAATACATGCTCCAGCATGGAACGTAACGTGGTCTTGCCGTATGAACCGGTGATAGCCACCACTGGCAGCGACAGACTGCTGCGCCAATGGGAGGCAATATCGCCTAGTGCACGTAGCCCGTCCTGTACCTCTAGTTGTGGTAGATCCACCCCCTTCCATGAACCGATGCCGGCAGCATCACCGATTAGGGCCGCAGCCCCCCGGTTTACGGCCTCGGCAGCAAAGGCATGTCCGTCAAAGTTCGGGCCACGCAGTGCGATAAAGGCATCACCCTCATGCAAGCTGCGCGTATCGCTACTAATACCTCCAAGCTCCGTTGGTGGTGCACCATGCCAGTTCCCGGCGGTGCAGGCGTGTAGCTCCATGCCACTCATGCGCATGCCCTGAATTCCGTCATGCGGGATTTATCGTGCAGTGCATCCGCCGCACGTCCGGCATCGCTCCATGGCGACCGTTTACCGCCAATTTCCATATAGGCCTCATGCCCCTTGCCAGCGATAACCAATACATCACCAACCTGCATCGCGGCCACAGCATCTTCGATTGCCGCCTGCCTGTTCAGCTCAAGGTGCACCTCTGCCGGATACGGATGCGGCATGCCCGATTCAACCTCTGAGGCAATCACCTCGGGAAGTTCGCCGCGCGGATTATCCGATGTCAACCAAACCACATCGGCCATCTGCACGGCAATACGCCCCATTTGCGGACGCTTCTCACGGTCGCGATCACCGCCACAGCCAAACACCACGATCAGCTTCTTTTCAGTCAGACCACGTGCCGAAGCCAGGCAGGCTTCGAGCGCTTCAGGGGTATGGGCATAGTCAACAAACACCTGCCAGCGACCGATATTCATGGCCTGCATGCGCCCCGGTGGAGTATTGATACCACTCAGAATTTGGGCAAGTTCCCCCAGCTTCACGCCGGACTGCAACAGCAACAAAGCCACAAACGTCATGTTTACTGCGTGAAAATCACCCAATGGGATATCGCTTACAAACACTTCTTCCTCACCCTGTCTGAGGCGCAGCATCCCCGGCAGTTCCTGCTCCCAGGCCAGATCCACATCTTTGCGAAACAGGCCGCGGCCAATTCGAAGTGCCTCTTGTGGCAGACGCTGTACCAGATCCGACTGATCGGCATTACCCAGCGCATAACCGCCTGTAGCAAGCACTGACTCAACAAAAGACTGTTTGATAGCTGCATATGACTCGAAACCGCCATGGTCCTGCAAATGATCGTGACCCAGCGTGGTCCATACCGCCGCCGTGAATGGAAGACCAGCGATGCGCTTCTGAACTATACCGTGTGAAGATATCTCACAGCACAGCGCAACCACACCTTGCTCTGTCGCGACAGCCAGCAATGCGTGCAAAACCAAGAGCGATGGGGTGGTATTACCGACATCAACATAGGTGCCACCCTCTCTTATCCAGCCCAAGGTGCCGATCGCCCAGCTCTTGCCTGCACATCGCTGTATCGCCTCGCGCAACATCCACGTCACACTCGTTTTCCCATCAGTACCTGTAACCCCGTACAGGCGAACCTGACTCTTCTCTGTGCCGAACCAGCGCCGCAGCAGCGCCCCGACACTGTCCATATCTGGCAGCAAAAGCTGAGGTAGAGAAGTATCCAACTCGTTCATGCCGACGGAGATAACGCAACTCGCGCCATTTTCTGCAGCGTGCTCGACAAACTTCTTTGCGCTGTCGGCAGCCCGAGGCAGACAGAGGAAAGCGTCCCCGGACTGGATTCGCCGTGAATCATCATTAAGCCCATATACATTGGCATCGCCATGCAATTCACCACAACCCGCTGCTAACTCGCCAAGGGTTTGGGGTAGCTGGTGGCGGAGAAGATCATAGACATCGCGCAGACGTTCACTCATTGAGCCACACCTCCAACGCACCGTTTTCTTCAAGCCTACTCAGCGCCACCGGCTTCTGACGCACAACCCAACCACGACCATGCACCTGCAACTGGTAGCCGTTGTGCATGGCCAGCCGACGCACCTCGCGCAATGAACTGCCGTACAAGGACGGGACCTCGCCGCGCTCACCAAACACAGGCTGAGGCTCGCTAACTGCGGCAAGCATCTTGCCCCATTTTTGGGGTTCCGGTGATACACCCAGATAAGGCAAAGCGGCTGCGGCAATGCGACGGAAAATCGGGGCAGCAGCAGTGCCGCCGTAAATACTGCCCTGCGGCTCATCGATCATCACAGCAATCACCAGCTGTGGGTTTTCGGCCGGCACTGCACCAGCGAAAACCGCTGTGAATTTACCCTTGGCATAACCACCCTTTGGTGAGGCCTTCTGCGCCGTACCTGTCTTGCCTGCCACCCGGTAGCCCACCGGAACCGCATTAGCTCCGGTGCCGTCCGGGCCAGTAGCATGTTCCAACATGCGCATCACAGCGCGCGAAACCTGCTCGCTCATCACCCGATAAGATGGCTCCGTGTAGCTCCCCATTATCAACTTCGGTGACACATGCATACCGCCATTAGCCAGAACGGAAAATGCCGTTGCAAGCTGCAACGGCGTAACGGCGATCCCCTGGCCGAAGGCAATGGTGGCAGTTTCCACCGGCCCCCATCGTTCAATAGGTGGAAGTATTCCCGGCGACTCGCCGCTTAAACCTATGCCAGGCCGCCTCCCGAAACCGACAGCTTCCAGCATATCGGACAATTTTTGCGGTCCGATATCCATGGCTACCTTGGCAGCGCAGATATTACTGGAACGGACCAGCATTCCGGTCATATCAAGCCACCCCTCAGGATGCACATCATGAATCACATAATCGGCCACCCGGTAACTGCCGTTCTCACAAAAAATCAGTGAATCGCTTTTCCAGTGATCGGTCTGCAATGCCGCCGCAACGGCAAATGGCTTAAGCACCGAACCCGGTTCGAACACATCGGTCACCGCACGGTTGCGCCATTCCCGCGGATGGTAGTTACGATAGTCGTTAGGATTAAAGCCAGGCCAGCTGGCCATCGCCAGCACCGCACCATCGGAAGGCCGCATCACCACGACAGAACCACCCTTGGCCGCCTGCCTATCAATTCCTTCAGCCAGTGCTGCATAGGCCAAACTCTGCAACGTCGCATCTAGGTACAGCTTGACCTCACTGCCCATTTTCGGCTCATTCAACCAGCGAGCCCCCGGTAGATAATGGCCGCGAGCATCACGCTGAACATGTTTGCGTCCCTCTTGCCCGGCAAGTTGCGCATCAAGACTGTGCTCCAGGCCTTCAAGACCACTCCCATCCAGACCAACGAAACCGAGCAGATGGCCGGTGGCAGGGCCGAGCGGATTGTAACGGCGCCACTCGGTTTCTTCGCGCACGCCGGGTATATCCAACTCAGCCACAGCGCGCGCCTTGGCCGGGTCAATCTGCCGTGCCAGCCAGACGAACCCCGGCCTCTTGAGCCGCTTGTTCAAAGCCAAAACCGGTACTCCGAGCGCTTTTGCCAGATCTGCGATTCGCTCCTTGGGAACATCACGCCCGATGGCGGCAACCGACGGCACCTGAATGCTTTCGGCCAGCACACGATCGTTCACATCCAACACCGGACCGCGAGGTGCTGGCACCGTGTATTGGCGTTCACGCTGCTTGTCTGCCAAATCCTGCAACCTTGGCGCCTGCATCCATTGCAGGTCGACAACGCGCACCAACAACAACACCAAACCCAGCACGATGAGGCCGGTCAACGCCTCAATGCGGCGGCGGACAAACACGTCTGTTTTGTTCACGGATTAACCACCTGCATGGCGGTCGGTGGGCGCATGCCGAGTTGCTTAAGCGCAACGGTGCGCAAATTCTCCGGACGAGTAAGCATGGTCAATTCGATATTCAGGCGATTGATTTCGTCTTCAGCCTGTCGCACATCCCGCTGCAGCTGGTTGTACTGACCGGCCATCCCCAATCGCTGGTGGGCCAGCCCGACCTGCGCAGTCGCCAACACCGTCAATGCAAGGCAGAGCATCAACCACGGACGAACCAGTTTCTGCGCGGCACTCACAACAGCCTCTCAGCAACACGCAGCAAGGCAGAACGACTACGTGGATTTTCCGCCACTTCAGCATCCGTAGCACGAATAGGCTTTTTCTGAACCCAGCGCATACTGGCCACTCGACCACACACACACATCGGGAAATCTGGTGGGCAGGTGCATGGATGAACCTGCTCTTCGATCAGATCACGTACTTTACGATCTTCACCGGAATGGAAGGAAATAACAGCCAGGCGACCACCTGGAAGCAGACATCGCATCGCTGCCTTGATGCCTACTTCGATCTGCCCTATTTCATCATTGATCCACATACGCAAAGCCTGAAAGGTTCGCGTAGCCGGATGCGCACCACCGAAGCGGGCCTGGCGCGGCATGGCATGAAACACCACATTCTCCAGTTCCGAGGTACGAGTCATTTCACCCTCGGTGTAGGCCTTAAGAATGGCGCGGGCAATGCGGCCGGCATAACGCTCATTACCGAAGTTGCGTAGAATCTCGACCAGCTCACGCTCGCTGAGGCGTGCAAGTCGCTGTGAAAGTGGCTGACCGTTGTTTGTATCCATGCGCATATCGAGCGGGCCGTCATGAGAAAAGGAAAAGCCTCGCCCTGCATCATCCAGTTGCGGAGAGGAGACGCCGAGATCGAAACCGATGCCATGCACCGCCCCCCAGCCTGCCTCATCCAGCACCGCATCCAGATCGGCAAACGCTGCATGCCGAATGCAAAATCGACCATCTTGCGCAGCCAGCCGTTCACCTTCGCGTACTGCCTCGGAATCTCGATCAAGCCCGATGAGCCGACCTGCAGGCGAGAGCCGCTCAAGCAAAGCGCGTGAATGTCCGCCGCGGCCAAAGGTTGCGTCCACGTAGCATCCATCCGGCGTGTGGCAAAGGGCATCAATGAGGGGGGTGAGAAGGACAGGCGCATGGCGTCCCACATCAGAACTGCGGCGGGCCATTTTTCAGCATGGCCAGGTCTTGCTCCAGCTGGGTGTCGCGGCGGGTGATATCCCATATTTCGAAATGGCCGGCACCACCGGCAAACAGCACGGCCTTATCCAGCCCTGCGTATTCACGAAGCGTCGGCGGCAGAAGAATGCGCCCCTGCTTATCGGGCAAGCAGCTTACGGCCGGACTGACCACAAAACGCTCATAAGAGCGGCGCCATTGATCATTAACTGGAAGGCCGCGGACGGTGGACAACACATCGCGCTCCCACTCTTTCGGCGGGTAGGCATGCAGGCAGCCATCATAATCACGGGTGATGATCACTTCTTCGCTACCGTAGCTGTTGCGCAGGGTGTCACGGAAGGAAGCCGGGATATTCACCCGTCCTTTGGCATCCATCGTGTTTTTGTATTCACCTTGAAACATTTTGCCTGTTGCCCTCCGCTGCAAACGGGAATGTCGCGCTATACACTTACAACCCTGTGGACCATTCACCCACAATTACCCACTTCGCGCCAATATTGCCCATCCCATTACTATTGTCAACCGTATTATTCCAATATTTCACACAGATGAGCCGTAAGACCGACTGTTAAGTATGGTTTTATCCATACACCCCTTGGCTTGGAGGGCGGTGGTTAATAGTGGGTAGATTGATACAAAATGCCAAAACATGCCTCAGATAGGTCATCATGATGACTTTCCTATGCCACCCGTCTGTCACAGACTCCTCCTACCTTTCACCTAAATCACCGCTTACCGGTGATGTAACGAAACTAGTGAGAGGCAGAGATGGCTTTATACGATTTAATCAATGGTGACCGAATGGAGATGCTTAAATGGGTCAGTGAGCGCAATGCTCATATTCCACTTTCCAATCTGGCGTTCATGCTGGATCTGGCCGAAGATCCACCCACAGGCAGAATGGTCGACTTGGGGAATGCTCTTTACGATGATTGCATTGACTGACAGGCTGCTGTGAGCGGCGTCCCACGCCGCAATAAAGCAAGGGAGCATGCCATGCTATTGACCACCACACCTTCGATTGAAGGACACCGCATCAGTGAATATAAGGGCGTTGTTGTCGGCGAGGCCATTCTCGGTACCAATATCTTCCGCGATATGTTTGCCGGCATTCGGGACATCGTCGGTGGACGCTCCGGCGCCTATGAAAAGGAACTCGCCAAGGCGCGACAGATTGCATTCGGGGAACTCGAGCAGCGCGCTGCCGAACTCGGCGCCAATGCCGTGATCGGCATCGACATCGACTATGAGGTGGTCGGTAAAGACAGCAGCATGATGATGGTGAATGTCAGCGGTACAGCGGTGGTGCTGGACTAGGGTCTAGTCTCACCCATACGGGCTCTAATCGCCTCCACCCGCTTACGGTTCACACCGAAATCGGAGTGCCCGACGCGTGATGCCGAACGGATATGAACCAAGCCCTGCGCCACATCAAGTCGCAGCTCGACATCATCAACAAAACGAAACAGTGATGAGGTAAAGGTGGCATGCATATATTCGCCATCATCAAGTTCAATCTTTCCGCCGGTGGCCTCAATCGCCTGTCGCAAGACCTGCCAATCAACACTTGAAAACGGGGCAATGGCATGCGCTTTATCAACAGCATCGGACTCGCTGGACACACAGTTCGGCTTGTCGGGGCAGGGCTGCAAATGACCATTGAGTAGCCCCGGCCCGGACGATGATTGCGACTGCCAGCCCAGCACAAAACCACCGACCATGAGCAATCCAATCAGGACAAGGCTTGCAAACAGCAACATAGCACCCACCTTCATTTCCGCTCGACACAGCAATGTTTAAATTTCCTGCCGCTGCCGCAAGGGCAGGTCTCGTTTCTGCCAATATCACCTACCCGGCAATCACCATCCACATACAGCCAATGCCCGTCCTCGCGCAAAAAGCGGCTCGTTTCATGCAAGCGCTTCCCCTTTCCTCGGTCGACATGGCTGGCAAGGAATTCAACCTCGCCCTCTGCATCCGTCGCATTTGTTCGAATAATCTCAAGCCCGATCCAGACTAAGTCTGTACCACCCAGCGAACCGGCCATCGGTCTTGTCGAAGGATGCCAAGTGGCATAAAGATATGCATGCCGCCCAAGGACATAGGCGGTGTAGCGCGAACGCATAAGCGCGCCAACATCGGGGGCGGACATATTCTCCAGATAGCGGCCGCAACAGTCGGCCAGAGATTGCCCCGAACCACAGGGGCACATCATTTCGGTCAAGCTCACACCATCAAAGCGCTCGGCTGCAATACTCAGTAACCATGCAATGCGTTGCTCCCGGTTCCAGTTGCACCACATCATCAGCTGCGTTGGCTGTTTCCACGCATAGCATTTTCAGATAACCCTCGTCGCCAAGATCACCCATCTTCTCGGCTGTTTCAACCCACGGATTCCACACCACCACGGACTTACTGCCTTCGCAGCAGATACGAATGATCCTGCTCATCACGGGATCAATAATTTCGCAGCAGTTGGGTGTATCAAGATAAATGCGGTCCGACTCCGAGGAGATAACAACCGGGCCACCCTGCTTTTTACGCTCCCCACCATCCATTTTATCGATATAGGTACAGTCCTCCAGGCCCTCAATCTTCACCTGCCGCACATCACCCACCAAGAAATAAGTGTGCAGGGCTTCGCCCAGTGTATAGACCGATTCACCGAGATTGGCCGTTTCCAGAGACAACAAAAGACTCCTGCCAACCGTAATATGCAACTGCACACGCAAAGCATGGCCGCACAATTCACTGACCTCATCAGTTTGAATCAGTTCGAAGCTGAGTTTGGTGCGCCCATCCCCCAAAGCTTTTGAGGCAACTGGTTCCCACGCCACGGTGCGAGCCGGGCCATGGCCCGGAAGGCTGGAGTCAGAAGCATGTGGCCCGAACCACGGCCAGCAAATCGGCACGCCGCCACGCAGGGATTTCCCCGGGGCGAATTTAGCCTCATCCGACATCCAGATAACGGGCTTCTCGCCCTTGGATTGAAAATCAAGCACATGCGCGCCCTGCAGCGTGACTCGCGCTTGCCCGAGCTCATTTTTAATTTCTGCAATCGGCATATCGCCAGGTCCATTGACGAAACTCAACTGCCCTGCAATTCCGAATCGCCGATTCAGTTTCCCAAGATCAACCATATTCCCCTCCTAAAACTCATGTCCCAATGATGCTAATCTATGCCTGCGAAACGAAGGATACAATCGGCCAGATAATAATGACCTCTTCATTGGAAAATCCATATTGAAAAGCCCTGTGAATGACATGCCCCATTTCGCTTGCCGAGAAACAAGATATGGAAAATAGTTCAGCCTTATATTTATACTGAACAAATTCTATGATTCTCCCCGTCCCGACTTGACGGCAATCACACCATGCGAGGCCATCACACCATGCAAGTAAATAAGGTTAGCTTATTGTCAGTCACTCGCATACTTGTCTGTGCCTGCTGCTTGTGGAGCGTAAATACCATGGCTGCCGATGCGCTGCCGCGCTGGGAGGCAGGGATCGCCGTCGGTGCTGCAACGCTGCCGCAGTATATGGGCAGTGATGAACGCTACTCCTTCGCATTACCTATACCGTTCCTTATTTATCGTGGTGAACGACTGAACCTTGACCGTGGTGGATTACGCGCTGAATTACTCGACAGACGCAACATCTCGCTGGATGCCAGCCTGGGGATTGGCCTACCAGTAAGGAATAGCAACCGCGCCCGGTCCGGCATGCCGGACCTAAACTTCAGCCTACAAGCCGGGCCACGCCTCAACTGGCGTGTGCAAGAAAGCGAAACCAGCAATTGGACTGTCAGACTTCCCTGGAGAGGGGTGATGGATATCAAAGGACATTATCTCGGCTGGGTGTCCGAGCCCGATGTGCGTGTGAATGTTGAACCCGCCGAGGACATCACCCTTCGATTTACTGCAGGAGCCCTATTCGCTTCCCGGAAATTCAACGCCAATTACTACAGCGTCGCACCGATTTATGCCACCGCCACCCGGCCGGCCTATCAGGCCAAGGCCGGCCTGCATTCGCTTTCGCTCAACGGTGCAGTATTCTGGAAAATAGCCCCCCGCTGGCGAGCCTTCACCACCCTGCGCTATCGCAATCTGAGCTCCGGCGTCATCAACAGCAGTCCGCTGGTCAAAACGCCGCATTACCTTTCTGCCGCTATGGGGGTGGCCTGGAGTTTTTATCAATCCGATGAACTCGTCACATCGGACATGTTAGGTGAATAAACCTGCCTATTTCTTTACGAATTTGGTGAGAATGACAATCTGCTGACCGTCTACACGGCCTTCGATCTGTTCGGCATTGTCATGTACCAAACGGATATTGCGCACAGCTGTGCCGCGCTTGGCTGTCAGACTACTGCCCTTCACATCCAGATCCTTGATCAGCACAACGGTATCGCCTGCCTCTAGCACTGCGCCATTGGAATCGATGTGTTTGATGGTGTCGCCTGCCTGATTCCCAAGACCAGCCTCCGCCCATGCACGGGTTGCGTCATCCAGATATAACATATCCAGCAGGTCCTGCGGCCAGCCCTCGCCTTTGAGGCGGGTGAGCATGCGGAAAGCCATCACCTGCACAGCCGGCACCTGGGACCACATACTATCGTTCAGACAACGCCAGTGATTGGCATCCACCTTTGCAGGGTCTTCGACCTGCTCAAGGCAGGTGGCGCAAAGCAAGATACTTTGATCGGCGCTGCCATCAGAAGGAGCAACCTCATAGGCAGCCAAATTCTCGCTTGTACTGCACAATTCGCATATTGAAGCACTGCGTGTGAGCAGTTCCTGTTGTGTACTCATGACAGATTCCCTAATGCTTAATAATCAGCGTGCGCCGTGGCACTGCTTGTACTTCTTCCCCGAACCACATGGACACGGATCGTTGCGCCCCACCTTGGGTTGCGTGCGCCGATAGGTTTCATGATCCTCTTCGACGATAGGTTCCTTGCCGTGGCTGTACTGCACCGGCGTGTCCTGTTTTTTCGGTTCTTCGACCGGCACAGGCTTCTCCACCTGCACCTGATGCAGCGCTAGCATAGTCTCCATACGCACCCGACCGAGCATGGAGGCAAACAGCTCGAAAGATTCACGCTTGTATTCCTGCAGCGGCTGCTTCTGCGCATAACCCCGTAGGCCAACACTCTGACGCAAGTGATCCATGGCCAGCAGATGCTCCTTCCAATGATGATCGAGCATTTGCAGAACCAGATACTTCTCGAAATTATGCATGGCCTGTAGGCCAACCTGTGTCTCCTTGGTCTGCATCATGTCATTCAGCGCCAGACAAACATGATCCACCATAGCCTCGGCATCCTGCACCTCGTCGCTATCCACCCAGCTGCGTACCGGTGCATCAAGGGTCAATTGCTCCTGAAGCTCATCATGCAAGGCATCGAGTTCCCAGTCGTCGGCATAGGCATGCGCCGGCATGTGTTTCTCAACCAGTGTGGCGACGAAATCACGACGCATATCTTCGATCACATCGCGCACATCCTCGGCCTGCAGCAACTCGCGGCGCTGTGAATACACCACATCGCGCTGCTGATTCATCACATCGTCGTATTCGAGCAGTTGTTTGCGGATATCGAAGTTGCGCCCCTCGACCTTCTTCTGTGAATTCTCAATGGCCTTGGTCACCCATGGGTGTTCGATGGATTCGCCCTTCTCAAAGCCCATCTTTTCGAGCATCGACTGCATTTTCTCGCCGCCGAAAATACGCATCAGATCATCCTGCAGCGAGAGATAAAAACGGGTCGAGCCCGGATCGCCCTGACGCCCGGCACGGCCTCTGAGCTGATTATCGATGCGTCGGGATTCATGCCGTTCAGTGCCGACAATATGCAAACCGCCTGCAGCCACAACCACAACATGCTCGGCTGCGCACTGGTCGCGGATTTCAGCTTCTTTGATCTTTTTCTCCTCAACAGAAAGCTTGTCGGACATCTGCCCGATGAGCATCTCCGGATTGCCACCCAGCATGATGTCGGTACCGCGGCCAGCCATATTGGTGGCGATGGTCACCGCACCCTTGCGCCCTGCCTGCGACACAATCTCCGCCTCGCGCTCATGCTGCTTGGCGTTGAGCACTTCATGCTTGATGCCGCGCTTGGTGAGTGTATCGGACAAAAACTCCGACTTCTCGATAGAGGTGGTGCCAACCAGAATCGGCTGGCCGCTTTCATGCGAAGTCACGATATCCTCGATCACGGCGATGTATTTATCTTCCTGATCGCCAAAAATAAGATCTGCTTTATCGTCGCGAACCATCGGCTGGTTAGTCGGCACAATGACCACTTCCAGCTTGTAAATCTTCTCGAACTCCTCGGCTTCGGTATCGGCGGTACCGGTCATGCCAGCCAGCTTTTCGTACATGCGGAAGTAGTTCTGGAAGGTCACGGAGGCCAGCGTCTGGTTCTCCGGCTGCACGGTGACGCCTTCCTTGGCTTCCAGCGCCTGATGCTGGCCATCCGAATAGCGCCGACCGGGCATCATACGCCCGGTGAATTCATCAATAATGATCACCTCATCGTTGCGCACGATGTAGTCTACTTCGCGGGTGAACAGGGTATTGGCGCGCAGACACTGGGTGGCGGCATGCATCAGATTTACATTTTCCGGATCGTACAGATTGCCGGATTTCAATAGGCCGGCCTCGCGGAAAAGTTTCTCCACGTTCTCCATACCTGCCTCTGTGTAGGAAACAGCCTTGTCCTTTTCGTCCCTGTCGTAATCGGATTCGCCAAGCTTCTTAATGACAGCGTCGGCTTGCTGATACAGATCACCAGCCTTCTCGGCAGGACCAGAAATAATCAGTGGGGTACGCGCTTCGTCGATCAGGATGGAATCCACCTCATCGACGATGGCGTAGTGCATATCGCGTTGTACCAATTCCTCGCGGGCAAAGGCCATATTGTCGCGCAGGTAATCGAAGCCAAATTCGTTATTGGTGCCGTAAGTGATGTCGCAGGCATAGGCACTCTGGCGCTCTTCATTGCTAATGCCATGCACAACCACGCCAGTCGACATACCGAGGAAAGAATACAATCTACCCATCCACTCAGCATCGCGTTTGGCCAGATAATCATTCACCGTCACAACATGCACACCGCGCCCGGTCAGCGCATTGAGGTATACAGCCAGTGTGGACATCAGGGTTTTGCCTTCACCGGTCTTCATTTCCGAAATCATGCCCTTATTCAGGATCATGCCGCCAATCAGCTGCACATCAAAATGACGCATACCGAGCACGCGGACACTGGCCTCGCGAGCCACAGCAAATGCCTCGGGAAGCAGCGCATCAACGTTTTCACCATCAAGCAAACGCTGCTTGAACTCGCCGGTTTTGGCCTGCAATTCCTCGTCGGAAAGGACCTGCATGCGTCCTTCCATGGCATTGATCTGCTCCACAACGGGATACATCTGCTTGAGGATCCGCTCATTGCGGCTACCAAACATTTTTGTCAGAAAATCGAACATGGGGCACTAGCTCCTGGAAGGCGGTTAAATCAGGCGGCGCACGCTAACATGCAAGCGGTGATGCGACAAAACAGGAAAATCAGCGTCTGATCCTTGATAACTCATGGATGGATATTGGCTATGCCGACCAGAAAATGGCTCAGCAACAACCCTCAGCCCTTTGAATCCAACTCTCCCCAGATCAAACGCAACATGGCCGTGCAGACATGATCGCTGATGTCTTCATCCATATTCATAATAAAATCTTTGGTTTCGGCCATGTACATGGTTTTACGTTTGGCCAGAAGATCACGCAGTTCCTGATGCGCATCAAAAAGCTCCTGATAATCGCTGCCGGGCAATTGCATCAGTTTGCAATCGGAAACAGCACGCGCAGTCGCCGTGCGCTTACCGCCAAGCGCTACGGAAAATTCCCCGAGCAGACTTCCGGCAGACACATCCTTTAGATGTCTTTCCGCCCCCAGCTTGAGATGAACGGAAATCTCACCACGCTGGATGACGTATAGATCTTTCGTGGTTTCAAATCCCTCAAACAACACCTCCCCTGCTTTGAGCAGCATCGGTTGCATGCGGTGGGCAATCTCATTGCGCAGGAATGCACTCAATTCCGAGAAGAAATCATTAACGGCCAACTGATTCGCCAGCGTTCGGGATTGGTACAGGTGGTCGAGACGATCACCAAAATCAGGGGCCTTCTCGCGAATCTCATCAAGCTTGCTGTATGGCAGCTCAAGCACCGTACTGGCATCGCCAGCGACCACCTCGGCAGTTCTTCTCCCACCCAGAAAGTAGCCGATTTCACCACATATCTCGCCAGGGTGAATACTGCCAATCCGGGTTCGTTCACCGTTGATGATCAGGTAACCATCCAGCTGCCCATCCACCACCACAAACAATGAACTGGCTTCATCATCCTTTTGAATCAGCGTCTCACCGGCTTTGAGATCATACAGCTCCATTGCCTCCAACATGTCGTCGAAGGTTTCATCATCAAAAGCGGTGAAAATATCCTGAGATCGCCAATGATGGCCGGCGCGCTCCTTGGGGGAAAGAAACTCAAGCAAACGATCTCTAAAATCATCCATCTCCCGGCAAAGTCGGAATATACGCTTGGGCCCTTCATGTTCATCGGGAGCCATTTTGTGATACAGGCGCAATATGGCGATAGCCTTGGTCGGGTAATTCTGGCGCGCGTAACGCTCCGACGAAGCCAGAAACCATCGCAATGTATCTTCACGTGTGCCTTCGACTTTCTCATAACAGCGTGCGGTTTGCAGGGCTAGGTCCGGATCGGCTGGCGCATGATCGGCCAGGGCAGCGAAGATAATACCGGCTTTTTCAAACTGCTTGTCTTGCATCGCCTCGCGGGCTTTTCTGCGCAAGGAATCAACATCATGCAGACCAACACGAAGTTCGTCGAACAATCGATCTTCACGCATCAAGTTTCTGGACATGCAGTTTCAGCCTCCGAATGATTCCTAAGCGTATCAGGTGGGTTCAGGACGCGCTATTGCCCCATAGGAATTCTCCATAATCCCATCTCCAGTTTATGGGAATTGCAGAAAAATATCCGAAGGTTCATATTTTCTGAGCGATATGCATCCAATGCAAAAGCATATCGTGATAATCAAAACCGAAGGGGGGGATCATGAAAAAACTGATCTTTAGTATATTGGTGGCCGTATTCATGGCCATAGGACCTGCGTGGGCAAGTGATGCGGTGAATATCAATACCGCAACAAACAAGGAACTGCAGAAGGTGCATGGTATCGGGCATAAAACCGCTGCCAACATCGTGGCCTACCGCGATGAACATGGTGCTTTTAAGAGTGTTGATGGTCTATTGAAGGTGAAAGGCTTCGGCAAGAAAACCCTAGCAAAGACCCGGGATGAACTCACTATCGGGAAAGCAAAGGAATAAGCCAGGAGCAAACATTAAAAGCCTGCCTTAGGGCAGGCTTTTTTTGACGTGTATTCAGATTAAGCGAACTGTGTTTATCTTAAAGGCGCAACACATAGCAAGCCGAAATCATCTTTCCAAGCCCGGTTATTCTGCCAATAAAACCCGATTCCGACCTTCTTCCTTAGCTTGATAAAGTGCTTGATCAGCAGACTTGAGCAATGACTCAGCTTGCAAGCCATCCTCTGGAACAAAGCTAGCCACACCAAGGCTGACGGTAATATGCTTGGCCGCCGACGAGTGTTCGTGAGGGATCTTCAAGGCAATGATGGCCTGTCGAATATTTTCTGCCATAACAAGGGCGCCTGAACCGGCAGTCTCGGGAAAAATGGCAATGAATTCTTCTCCGCCATAGCGGGCTATAATATCGGCCGGGCGGTTTATAGAATTCATTAGCGCTTGGGCCACCTTCACCAGACAATCGTCACCAGCCTGATGGCCGTAATTGTCGTTAAAGTTCTTGAAATGATCCACATCCAGCATCACCAGCGACAGAGGGTGCCTGTCACGAATAGCGCGTTTCCATTCAGCAGCAAGAGCCATATCGAAATGGCGGCGATTAAACAGACCGGTCAGACCATCCGTGACTGAAAGGCGCTGCACCTCTTCCAATGCCGCGTTGCGTTCGAGAAGGACAGCGTGCGTCTTGGCGTGGTAACGTAAACGCGCCAGCATTTCGATCTGATGCGGGAATTTTACCAGATAATCATTCGCCCCTGCCGTAAAAGCCTCATATTTGGTTTTGGCTTCCTCTTTGGATGAGAGTACAACAACGGGAATATCGCATGTCTTATCATTAGCGCGGTAATACTTCACCAGCATCATGCCATCCACATCAGGCATCACCAGATCCTGCAGGATAACAGAAGGCTGGATTTCACAAGCCATACGTAGCGCATCCGCACCTTCAGTGCAGCAATGCAGTTCCAAATCTTTGGCATCTGCCAGCATGCGACGCAAACCCTCATGAATAATGGCTTGATCATCCACCAACAGGATGCGACACACTTCCGTATCCGAACCTTTGCTCACTGCTTTGTTCTTTTGTTCTGTTTCTTTCACTGCCCTGCCACCCTTACCTGATTGCGGCCCAGAGCCTTGGCATCATAAAGTGCCTGATCGGCTTCGCGCAGCAAATCATCGGTTTTTTTCGATGCATTCGGGACTATGCTGGCCACTCCCAGACTGATACTGATACAGGCAGAAGCACTGGAGTCCGGATGCGGTATTTTTAATACCTCCACGCTGGCACGAACCTTTTCGGCAATCAGTTGAGCACCCTTGATATCCGTGCTCGGAAGTATCAGTGCAAACTCCTCTCCACCGTAACGAGCTATCAAATCACCGGGACGATTCAAGCCTGCCGATAAACAGGTGGCCACCTTTATCAGGCACTCGTCACCCGCCTGATGCCCCAGCGCATCGTTATACTTTTTGAAGAAATCGATATCAATCATGATAATAGAAAGGGACTTTTTAACGCGCCTCATACGATTCCACTCATCACTAAATACCTGATCAAAATGATACCTGTTCGGAATGCTCGTAAGACTGTCGTGGGTGGAGAGGTGCATCAGCCTCAGATTGGCGTTTTCCAGTTGTTTCTGACTTTCCTGTAATGAACGATATGCATCATCGCGCTGGCGCTTGTAGATATACCACTGTGAGTGATAACGGATTCGAGCCACCAGCTCCAGCTTATCTGGAAGCTTAACCACATAATCGTTGGCTCCCCGACGAAAAGCCTCGGCCTTTGTTTTGGGGTCTTCTTTACTGGTAAGCACGATAATCGGAATGTCTGCACTTTCAGGTTTGGCGCGATACCGGCTCACCAGATCGAGGCCATCCACATGTGGCATGATCAAGTCCTGCAAAATGAGTGTGGGGTGGATGTTGGCTACCAGAGCCAAGGCATCATTACCTTCTGTGCAATAATGCAAATCTATATCTGCTTCATCTTGCAGCATGCGGCGTATGGACTCGGCAATAATGGGTTGATCATCAACCAATAAAACCATAATGGGATGTGCTGGAAACCTGGCAGAATTTTCTGTCGTTGAAGTATTATTGTCGTGCATATTTCCCTCCATACGGATTCATTGGCGCACAGTTTCCCGGACCTTCCCAATGTAGCGAATCAACTTGGCACCGATACTACCCAAGGGCAATATCTCACTGGCTGCACCTATCTTTGCGGCCTCCTTGGGCATACCGTAAATCGCCGAGCTTTTCTCATCCTGGGCGATTGTCTGCCAGCCATGCTCGCGCATCTTTTTCAAGCCTTTAGCACCATCCCTGCCCATACCGGTCAATAACACACCAATAGCTTCTCCTCGCCATGACTGCACAAGACTGGAGAAAAAAACATCCACCGATGGGCGATAAGGATAATCCAAAGGTTCAGAGGTATATTGAAGCTTCTGCTGAGAGCCTAAAATCAGATGATCGTTGGAGGCCGCAACCAATACTTCTCCAGCTCTAGGATGCTCCCCCTCGCGTGCTATATGTACAGGCATCTTTACCATTCCACTTATCCACTGGGCCATCCCAAACGCAAAAGCAGAATCCACATGCACAACAACGATTACAGCTGCTGGAAAATTCGCTGGAAGCTTATTGAGCACTTCAACGACGGCCGCCGGTCCGCCTGTGCTAGCCCCGATCGCAACCAATAGGTCTTTTTCACTAGCACCATTTCCATCCTGATCCGTTCGCCTGCTTTTTTCCGACTTCCTCGCCTGCTTATACTTATACTCAACAATCTGACTGATATTATTTATTTTTCTCTGCAACTGGTCATCGAACCCTGATTCACCATCCGCATCGAATGACGGAGTTTGAACGATATCCACAGCACCTGCGGACAAGGCTTCGAAGGCCAGTCTCTGATTACCTTTAACCGAGGCTGTTACCACTAGAATGGCGCATGCGTATTGCAGCATGATCTGGCGGGTGGCCTCAACCCCGTTGATGCCGGGCATGACCAAATCCATCAGAATAATATCCGGCCTATCCTCTTTGCATTTCGCAATGGCCTCAGTACCACTGCGGGCCAGCCATATAACTTCATGCCCGGGCATTTTCGACACCATCCGCCGCAACATTTCCAGCGTCATGGCAACATCGTTCACAATAGCGATACGCATAACTCAGCCAGCCTCGCCAATCAGGCCGGACACTGTGTCCAGCAATGTCTCATCATGGAAGCTGCTTTTGGTCAGATAGGCATCAGCCCCTGCCTCCAATCCACGCATGCGATCCTCATCGCTCTCTTTGTAGGAGACAATAACCACTGGTATATCTCTTAAGTGGGCATCGCGTTTCAACTGGCTGACGAATTCAATACCATCCATGCGCGGCATATCCACATCACTGATTACCAGGTCGAAATTTCCGCTCCTAGCCGAATTCAAGCCATCCATACCATCGACTGCCACTTCAACCTCATAACCGCGCGAAGCGAGAAGTTTGCGCTCCACTTCACGCACAGTAATGGAATCATCGACCACAAGTATTCGTTTGACGGCAACATTACTGCTGCTAGCAAGCTGACCAACCCGGCCCAGTTTGCCTGCACCGACAAGCTTGGCGATGGAGCGTAACAAATCGTTCACATCGAAAATCAACAAGGGCGAACCATCTTGGGTCACCGCTGTTGCACTGATGTCCTGCACCTTGCCCAAGCGAGGGTGCAATGCCTTCTCCACCAGATCACTCTCACCGATCAGGGCATCAACAATTAAACCATAGCGTCCTTCCATGGGCCCTAGCACGATCACCGGATAGATATCACTGGCTGGAGCCTGTGGCAGGCCAAGCACCTCTCTGGCAGAAACCAGACCGATTTGCTGTTCATCCAAAGTGATGTACTGCCGCCCTTCAATCCGCTCGACATCATCCAGCTTGCATTTCAGCGTCCGCTCAACATTGACCAAGGGAAAAGCAAAAGGTTCTCCGCCAATCTCAACCAACAAGGCTCGAATCAGCGATAAGGTGATAGGAAGACGTAGCTCAAAGCACATACCACCAGACTTGCGGGTACTGCTGCTGATGGTGCCGTGCACCTCTCTGAGCATATTGGCAACAACATCAAGGCCAACACCTCGACCAGAGATTTCTGTAACCTCTTTTTTCATGGTGAATTTGGGCAGATATAGAAATGACATCAGCTCCGCTTCCGTCATCCGGTCAACCATATCCTGGCTGGCATGACCTCCCTGCACCACTTTCTGACGTAAGGCATCGAGATCAAGACCACGACCGTCATCCGAAACCACAATCCGCAACATACCTGCCTGATGCACGGCTTCGATGTGTATGGTTCCCTCTTCAGGCTTGCCAAGATTTCGACGTTCATCGGGCATCTCGATGCCATGATCAATGGCATTGCGAATCAGGTGATTCAGAGGAGACCCGATTTTTTCAAGAATATCTCTATCCACCGAGGTATCGAGACCGGAAATTTTCAGGCCAGCCTGTTTTCCCAAGTCGCGAGCCATATCGCGCACCATACGCCTTAAACCTTTCACACCGTCAGAGAATGGCTGCATGCGACTGGCAATCGTTTGATGATACAGCCGATGGGACAAGCTGGTGATGGATCGGGTATGCAAATCCAGACTATTCTGCTGAGAGGCAATCAACTCGATACAATCGGCCATTTTGCTGCGTACGCCTCCAATCCCGCTGTTGCTATCGGCACGCGCACTGCCTTCCATCACAGACCCTTCAAGATTAGTCAGCATGCTCTCCACTTCCATCAGACGCCGCCTGAGGTGCATCATGGAATCGGAATGCGGTCTTAACCACTGCCACTCAACCTGCATCTCGCTGGACAAAGCAAGCATACGGTCCAGATGTTCAGAACTGAGTCTCAGCGTGCGCTCAGCGGGTTCATCATGGCTGTTTGTTGCTGGACTTGGGGCCTGCTCTGCCCTGCTCCCTGAAGGCTCGCTGTCCTTTTCCTTGGGTGCATCATCGACGCTCGCCTCATTCTCAGATTTGCCACTCAGAACAGCTGCAATCGACTCGACCAAGGCATTGATTTCTTCGGCCTGCGCATCCGACCATGCTCCGACTTCATCCTCCTGCAAATTGGAAATGCGTGTGAGCATGTCCACGCCACGCAATAAGACATCGACATCCGCTACGCCCAATACAATTTGACCGGCCTGCGCAGCCACAAAACAATCCTCCATTTGATGCGCGACCTTTACTGCACTGTCCAGGCCGATAATGCGTGCTGCACCCTTAATGGAGTGAGCCGCGCGCATCAATGACTCGAGATTCTTTTCAGCCTTCGGCTCTCGCTCGATCGCCAACAAGCCCTCGGTCAATACAAGCGATTGGTTCTCGGTTTCAACACGGAACAACTCCTGCATGGAGAAATCACTCATATCGCTACTCAATGCAGGCTCCCTATAAGCCCTTCAAAGAGAGCCACCTCGTCGAGCAGCGCAACATGCCGGCCTTCCCAACTCAGCAAGCCTTTACAGCAGGTGCTCACCTCTTTTGGCAGGGTAGATGGCAATGACTGCAATTCGCCGGGATGATACTGATGCACGCCAGCAGCCTCGCTGACATGGAATGCCAGATCTTCATCCTGAATGGATATAAGCAACATGCGCGATATGGCCTTACTACCAGATCCTTCATCCTCTCCGGCATCCTTGTCTACACCAAGAAGATTACCCACAGAGACACACAACTGCATTTCGCCGCGGACATTGATCAGGCCTAGCAAAATCGGGCTCCTGCGATGTGGAATGCTATGCACATCGCGCACCTCCAGCACCTCGACCAACAAACTGGCAGGCATGGCAAACCATTCCGGTCCAAGTCGAAAAATAAATACAGAAACCTGCCCCGACTGAACTTCTTCCTTAGGTTTTGCCAGAATCTTCGTCCAGCCCTGCGTATACCCCGCTGGAATACTCCGGTTGAGTAATTGACGGCCGATATGTGAATAGACTTCGCAATTTCGGCAATGCTGGCAATCGGCCAGCTGCGGGCATTGTCTGTCACCCCAGGTACCGATTCGCTTCCAGCAATCATCCACTTTGATGCCTGCGTCTTTTTTGGCAGTGCTCATCATCAAACCGCCTCAGCCTTCGGAGCATTGCTCATTCGCTGCATCCGATGGCGAAGGTTCTGTGCAGCTTTTTTATCCCCCTGTTCATCGAGCAGCAAGGAAAGGTGGAGCAGTGCATCGTAATGCTCTGGGTCAAGGTATAAGGCTTTGCGGAAATTCGTTACTGCCTGGTCTTTATGACCCTGCGTATCACTGATGACACCGAGAAGGAACCAGGCCTGCGCCGAACCACCCTGTTCTTTCAGATAAGCCTCACATTGCAGGCGCGCCTCTTCCAAATGTCCCTGATCTGCCAGCCTGGAAGCAGACTGCAGATCCGGCATCTGCTTATTTTCCACACTGGGAGCCTTTGCAGCAGGCGTGCGGTCGGGTAATCGGGAAGGCAAGATGCGTGCGGGCTTTTTTTCTTCCTGCCTTTGCCTAAGGACAGCAACAGGCTTTCTCTTCCTTGCGCGTGCCTTTTGCACCTTCGCACTTGCAGCATAATGCGCTATTTCACTACTGCTATTCTTGCGGTAAGCAAAAGCCATGGGATGCGGTACGGCAGTAAATAGATCCTTCCACAACATACCTGTCTCGGCATGACCGACAAACAACAGCCCATCATCTCTGAGCATACCGGAAAGCAGTTCGACCACGCGCCTGCGGGTGTCTGTATCGAAGTAAATAAGAAGGTTGCGGCAAAAAATAACATCGTAGCAACCGAGAGACTTCATCCGATCATCATCAAGGATATTACAGCAATGGAAATGCACCGCATGTTTCACCGGTGCCTTCAGAATATATTTCCCTTCAAGCTCATCGAAGTGATGCTCGCGAGACTCAAGATGCGCACCACGGAAGGAGCCTTTTCCATACTCTGCCCGCTTGGCCTTTTGCAAAATCCGATTGCTGACATCGATGGCATCGATATGAAAATCCTCCGGCGAAAAGCCAGCTTCCAGCAGGGATATCGCCATTGAATAAGCTTCTTCTCCACTTGAGCTCGGCACACTGAGCAAACGGGGAGCCAGACTGCTATGGATCTGCTTCCACGGCCCGCAAAGATAGCTCTGCATAAGCCGAAATGCCTCACGCTGACGGAAAAACCATGTTTCCGGCACCACGACTTCTTCAATCAAAGCAGTCAACTCTAATTGAGACTCCTGCAACAGAGCGAGATAATCACCTTCATCCGCCATTCCGGATTGCTTCATGCGTCGCGCAATAGCATGTCGAATCGCCGCACTGCCAATGGCAGCCTCATCCAGACCAATGGTCTCTTTTAGCATGCTGGTAATTTTGCTGGAAATCACGACTTGGAAACCTGTTGATCCTGAGCCGGATCATCCTGATAGAGCAAGTTTTGCACATGTTCGGGAAGCAGCTTGTCTATTTCCACCCATTGTAGCATGCCTTCCTGATCATCAGCTACACCGCCAAGATGCGGAAACTCTGGCGTATCCACACCGGTGGAAACAAAATCCTCCGGCTGCCGATATATGGTTTCGGTAACCTGTTCTGCAAGCAGGCCAAGCAAATGCTCTTCCTGATGATGACTCATAAAGCGTGCTACGATAATACGCGTACTCAATTTCTTCGCCGCTGTTTTTTCCAGATGCAGGGCACACAAATCGACAACCGGCACGGCCTGCCCTTGATAGCGCATCACTCCAGCCACCCATTCAGGTGCCCCGGGAATGGTTTTCATGCGCACCACAGGAATCAGCTCCTGCACTTGCGAGGTATCCATCGCAAAACGCTCATCACCCAGCGTGAAGCAAATCAGCAACATATATCGGCCAGGCCCTTAACCGATCCAACTCCTAGACGAGCCCATCAGTTCTTCACCTTGAAAAGCGCCGCACCATCCTGCAATCTGCCGGCAGCCTCACCCAGATCGCTAATTGCATTATTAGATTGCCGGATAATCTCGGCTGTCTGCTGCGCAGCTTCGCTCAGGTTCATCATAGCCTCATCAATCTGAACAGAACCCTCAACCTGCGCCTGCAATCCCTCATTCACGGATTCAATATGCGGTGCTAGTGCCTGAACCTGTTCGATGATCTTTTCTAACTGCCCGCCTGCTTTATTGGTCTCCTCAACACTGCTGTGAATCTCCTCGGAGAATTTATCCATACCCATCACGCCTGCAGACACAGCCGACTGCACTTCGCCGACCATCTGCTCAATATCGTAGGTTGCCACAGCGGTCTGATCCGCCAAACGCCTGATCTCGGTTGCCACCACCGCAAAACCACGGCCATATTCGCCAGCCTTCTCAGCCTCAATCGCCGCATTAAGCGACAGCAGGTTGGTTTGGTCGGCCACCTTATTGATGGTTGTAACCATGCTGCCGATGTTGCCCGCCTTTTCACTCAGTGTGGCCAGCTTGTCGGAAATGCCTTTGGAAGCCTTGGACATGCGACTCATGGTGGCATCCAGACGATTCAGCAACTCTTGGCCGTCAGCAGCCGATAGCGCTGTATCCTGAGCCAGATGAGCCACCTCATCTGTTGTCTGCCCCAGATGCTTTGAAGTAGAGGCTATCTCCTTAATCGATGCGGCAACCTCACTGGTGGTTGCGGCATGCTCGGTAGCAGAAGCTTCCTGCTCACGTGTGGCAGATGCTATCTCGGTCACCGAACTAGCCACCTGGATGCTGGATTCCTGCACCTTGCCGATCAAATCGGACAAATTACCCATCATGCGATTCACCATGAAAGCAATCAGTAAAAGGATCATGCCAATGATAACCATGACGCCATTGAAAATATTTCTGGTCCGCCCTTCCTCCACAGTCTGTTTGTGGCGAACATCTACCAAAATAGCATCGGCGCTATCGACTAAACCGATCAGACTGCGATCCAAAAGTTCTATCATCTTCCCAGTATGGTGAGACTCTTCCTTGACCTCCTTAACACCTTCCGCCAATGCAAGAAAACCCTGATGGTATTGTTTGATTTTATTACTGAGCTCTTTTTTTTCTGCTACCGACAGGGCTGATGCTTTTAGCAGGCTGATAAAATGCTTATACTCTTTAGCCATCACATCCACATATTTATCATCCACACGCGCTAGAAAATCTTTTTCGTGCCGCCGCATCATCAGCATGGAGTTTTCAAGCTCAATCGCCTTGTATTGCAGCAACGCCGACTCCACTTCATGCACTGTCTTGCGCATCTCGCCCCTCAAACCCGAATTCTCATCAAGTCCGAGCCTAAGCTTGCTGGCGATGACATGGCCAACGCTCTCCTCATATTGAGATAAAACAGTTTTACTTTCTTGCACTTTCTTCAGCACGCCTGCATCCGGTGCTGTCGATTCAAGCCTGGCCGTAAGCATTCTCGCCTCTTCCTGCTCGGCTGCATATGTACTCACAAATTTGGGGTTACTATCCAATAGAAAGTCTTTTTCTTCGCCTTCCAGTCGCAGGAGATGCTGCGTCATGACATTTACGCCTTGCGTAAAGGCCTCGACCTGTGCGGCTTTCTTCCCGCTCTCCTCGCGCAGCGTCTCTCCATGCTGGTAGGTAAACAGAATGATGAAAAAGCCGACAACAATTGCCGCACTTGGAAGAATTAATTTTTGTTTGATGGTGAGATTCTCAAAATATTCCATTCAGCGCCCCTGTCAGTGAGCCAAACCTTGGAAAGCAGTCCGCCTCATATAAATTCTATGCACTGGACAAGTTGTTTATCCCCTGCCCGGAAGAAAATGCACTTGCACAATGTTTTTTTCAGAAAGTAGAATGCCTTTTCACTGCCGCATTCGCAATGTATATTAATAAATTCACAAATCTCAAACAGTGTAGCACAAGCCCCCAGCAACCATAGCTGGGGAGACACACTTGAATGTAGCCGGGTTAAACTTGGCCTGGATAATGATTTATTTTGGGTGAGTCTCAAAAAAACCGTCTTCCGGCTTTTTAATTCATATAGATTGACGAAAATTAGATCGTCATCGAAAGCGATTTCGGGCGCGGAGAGCGTTAGCAATGAGGCTGCGAGATTATGATATCGCCATCGATAATACCTACCTAATTAAAAACCTGCCTTGTATCAAACTTTATGTTAATCCTTCGAATTCTCTGCCTTCCATCCTCCGGCTAGCCGCCGAGCTTCTTCGATTTGGGATGGTGACATTTTTTGAGCAATAGCATCTCTTCTTTTCGCAGCTCTCTCATAGCCATTGGTCGCTGCTAAATTTAACCACATATGCGCTTGAACGTAGTCTTGGACCACTCCTTCTCCGTTCTTATACATAATCCCTAAATTGTTTTGAGCAGGTGCCAACTTTTGTTTAGCTGCCTTCCTGAACCATGCCACCGCTTCCTTGTCATCCTGAGCGATTCCTTCTCCGTTCTTGTACATAATCCCTAAATTGTTCTGCGCAGAAGCTAACCCTTGTTCAGCTGCCTTTCTGTACCAAGCTGCTGCTTCCTTGTCATCCTGAGCTACCCCTTCTCCATTCTTATAGCTAAGACCCAAATTGTACTGCGCGTCTGCATTTCCTTGCTCCGCAGCTTTAGAGAACCACTTCACAGCTTGCTTGTAGTCCTGAGTAAGCCCGAACCCTTTTCCGTACATACTACCCAAATTAAACTGAGCATCTGCATTCCCTTGTTCAGCCGCCATCCCAAGCCACATCGCAGCCTTTTCGTAGTCCTGTGCAACTTCCTTCCCTTCTTTAAACAAGACACCCAGCATGAATTGAGCGAGTGCATTTCCTTGCTCCGCAGCTTTAGTGAACCACTTCACAGCCTGCTTATAGTCCTGAGTAACCCCGAACCCTTTTCCATACATAGCACCCAGCATGAATTGAGCGTCTGCATTCCCTTGCTCCGCCGCTTTTCCAAGCCACACCGCAGCCTTTTCGTCGTCCAGCGCAACTTCTTTCCCTTCTTTGTACAAGATGCCCAGCATGAATTGAGCGTCTGCATTTCCTTGCTCCGCAGCTTTTCTGAACCACTTCACCGCTTGCTTGTTGTCCTGAGTAACGCCATGCCCTTTCCCGTACATAGCACCCAGCATGAATTGAGCCTCTGCATGCCCTTGCTCAGCTGCCTTTTCGAGGTCCTGTGCAGCTTTCTCCCCTTCTTTGTACAAGATAGTTAGCATGGATTGAGCCTGAATATCCCCTTGCTCAACCGCTTTCCTGTACCACTTCACTGCTTCTTTGTAATCCTGAGCAACACCTTGCCCTTGATGGTACATTGTGCCTAAACCGAATTGAGCGCGTGCATTCCCTTGTTCAGCCGCTTTCTTAAGCCACATCGCAGCCTTTTCGTAGTCCTGAGGAACCCCTCTCCCTTTCGCGTACATGAGACTTATATTTAGCTGAGCGTCTGCATTCCCTTGCTCGGCTAATTTTTTACATACTGGAAGCGCCAGTTCGTACTTTTCTGAAATAAATAAGTCAGAGCACCCCTCCGCTTGTGCGCTAGCTACACTTGCCCCCATGCAGAACATAGAAAGGCATGCGACAACTAAACTGGCTTTTGCGAAACATGACATTTGAACTCCCGTTCCAACTTGGGTTCTAGGCTAGACCTAATAAATGCTCTATTAGATCAGGACAAAAACGTATAACTGGCATACTCGAAGCATTTGAGCTGATGCCATGTAGCATTTAGTCCATGTGTTGCGTCGACCACTTGAACCCGCAGCCAAAAGCGGTCATTCGAATTGGTGATACCGGATTCAATCGCAACAGAACGACAACTCTATTCCACGAGCAACTGGGGGGAAAAGCAAAAAAAAGGCCCAGCCGGATACAATTATCGGGTCGGGCCTTTTTTATTGCTTGATATCGATTATGGGTCGGACGCGGTAATCGTCACCGTCGGCGGCTGTGGAAACACCACATTACAGGCGCCGGGATCATGGCCAAAAGCCGTACTTGTATCAAACTTTATTTCGACTCTCGGCATTTTCCCTTTGCAGGTGTATGGCGTTGTCAATGCATAGACAATGCTAAATGTGGGTGCATCATTGACTGCCGTGAACCCGATACCGGCGTAATAACCGGTAGGTGGTCCGTTAGCGATATTTTCATTTGGCAGCCTTAGAACACTCGGGGTGCCGGCACCGGCACCGGCAGTGCCTGTTGCCAAAGTTGTCCGATCTGCAGTGGTGCTACCGTCTGTTTGGCAGGTGCCATCGCCACCAGTGATCGTAAAAACCGTCGAAAGCGTGACCCTTACATGCGACCACGTCTGCCACAGCGGGATTCCTTTCAGGCTGATATAGTTGCCGACATCAGCCCCAGCAGATGCCGAGGCAATATCAAAGGTTTTGGTGGCCGTCCCCATCACAAAAGGATTGCTGCATGCTGTTGAACGGCAAAGCTCAATCTTGGTAACCGTTACATCGTATCTCGTTGCCGGCGAACCCGTTGTACCCGTAACCACGGCTGCAAAAGCAGGCGTATTTAGCGCGATAGCAAACAGTGCAGCAATAATAAATGAATGAAGATATCTCATGACCTAGTTCCCTCTCGTAATCACAACACCGGAGCCTGACTGCTCCAGGATGATTTTGTTCTGGCGGCGGACTTTAACCAGCGTGTAGTTCCTCATATCACGCATATTCCATGCTTGATCGCTAAAGAAGCCTTCGCTTGCAGCCACCGCTTTGCGCGAGCCTTCTGCAGGCATGCCAAGCGTTATGTCGGTAAATACTTTTCGTTTTGAGTAGTTGTCATCCGATACACCAGCCTCAATAGAGATATTCTGGGTCAAGTCAGCTTGAGCACCAACTGTCCAACCCTTGATGTCATCTACATTGTTAATCGTCTTCCATGTGTAATACCTGGCATTGGCTCGGATCCAGGGGAGATATGGAAGCTGGACGCTTCCTTCCACGTCGTAACCGCTGAGCGCTTCTTCCTGGGTGCCCGCATTAAGACCGCGAGTCACTATGTTACTTAGTGCGTCGTATCGATTAGCCGTAATATCCAGACCAGACCATTTCAATTCAGCACCATAACCCAAACGCTTGTGGCCCCGTTTCCATTCGTGGTCATAAAAGCCGTTAATGCCAACAAGCACGGTGTTGTTAGCAAACAGCTTTCGATATCCCAAGCCCGCATTTGTAACATCGCGGGTATAGTTAAGGTAGTTATAACGAAGCTGGCTTAATTGGGTGAAAAATGTGTGTTCGAAATCATCTGACTGATAGAGAGGTTGCACAGTCAACACTGACCATTCCGGCGTTCCATTGATCTGGAAGCTTGCTCCAAGTTCTATACGCTTTACCCACTCTGGAGCTTTTTCCCCAACGGTTGGCAACACATATTGAAGAGCAGCATTTGCGGCTGAGAACATCGCCCCATTTAGATACTCTTGTGTCGATTGCTGTGAATGCGCCGCAGGCTGATTATTTGCATCAGCGGCATAAGACACGCCCATCAGAAAAGGCGCGCATGCAAGGCCAAACACTCCCAATAGCCATCCCTTGTTCAATATCGCCCGATACTTCAAGCAGTTTGATTTCATTATCCGATCCCCTCCAAGGTTTGTTACACCTTCTTAAAAACATGTATAGCATGTGTAATTAACCAAAATATATAGGTTTTTTTAATGTGCTGCAATTATCAATATAACGGACTTCTAAAAACATTCGGCGAATTTTTGCGTATAACTTCGATCTGCACATCCCCCATATGAGGGATGTTGGCTTGAACTGACATCTCAAATATATATATGCTTGCGGCATGGGAAAGAATGAACAGCAAACTCTGGACTTGGTTGGCATGGCCTATGAAGCGGCCATGGAGCCTGACCATTGGCCTGGCACACATGGGGAGGGGCTGTGGAGCTGCCAAGTCTAAGACGCGAAACTCGCCAAGACCTCCTCAACCTTTACGAATACAGTTTCTTCCTGCTCGCTTGGCCACATACAAAGCACCATCAGCGCGACTGAGTAAAGTATCTCCAGTGTCAGCATCAGTCAGTTCTGCAACGCCTGCACTGATAGTTAGTGATGAATCATCTTTGAAATCAAGCAAAGGTGCGCTCTCTACAGCTGCACGAATTTTTTCTGCAAGGAGCATGGTGCTATCCATATCACAATCATGAGCAAGAATAATAAATTCTTCCCCGCCCCAGCGGCAGACAACATCAGTTGCACGTAACTCTTTACGTATCACGGTTGCCATATCCTTAAGCACTCTATCACCCTCAAGATGCCCAAAGGTGTCATTGATTTTTTTGAAGTGATCTACATCGATCATAATAAGCGAAACGGGCTTATGATCACGCACGTGGAACCCAATCGCTTGGCTTAATGCGAAATCAAGCTGATTTCTATTGCCTAGGCCGGTGAGACTGTCTGTGGTCGCCATGTTTTCCAAACGAGCATGGAAAGCATTAATCGTGTAAGTAATGATCAGCAATGTAAGGGTGATAACGATAAAGCCGATGATAAGATTTGTTTTTAAACTTTTCTGAATACCTTTCAAAATACTCGATTCATTTTGTTCAACCAGCACATACCATTTAAGATCCGGTATTTTTCGGAAATGAAGTAATATCATTTCACCATTGCGTTCATATTCAAAAGAACCATTGTCGCTAGCTAGGATCTTTTCAGCAACGGCGGACACCCCTAATGCTGAGTGAATATTGTCTGCCACGATTCCAGGGTCACTGGAACGCAGCATCACCGTCCCTTTTGCATCCACAAAATAAATATGCCGTCCAAAGATTTCTTTGTAACGATCAACCATTTTATTTAACGTGTCAAAGTTTAGGCCAACACCGATAGCCCCAAGATAATTCCCATCATAATCAAATACCTTGCGATTGATAAAAATGGTTAAGGAATTATTTTGTTCAGCATTATAATCAACATTAACTTCATGAGTCCCTGGTCTATTCTTAAATCGATAATACCAGATATCAGCAGGGTCTTTTTCTGATACAACCTGAGCTACGCCCGTGAAATGATAATAATTCTTTGTTTTCTCAGAAACCAAAAAACTACTGAACACGCCATACTTGGCACGTATTTTATCCAAATATCGAGTGATTTTTTCAACACCCTTCTCACCTTCAACAAGCCAATCGATCACGAAGGTATTGTTGGCCATGAGTGATGAGGTAAAAACAGGCTGTAGCAAATCATGTTGGATTTCGGAATAGATATTATTACTGGTTAATGGGAGCTCATTATCTATTAAAGCGGCTCGAAGACTCTCTTTTGAAACCTGATAACCAATCATGATATTTGCCAGAAAACCGACAACTAAGATCACGCCTATGACTGAAACTAGCGTCCGTCGGTTCGATATTGATTTTTCTATGTTAAGTAATTTCATTTAATGTTGACTACTTCAAATTAAATTTTTTAAGTCATTACCGCTGCAAATAGCTCATGCGCAATGTATATAGTGAATATCCATAATGCAAAAATAGACACTTCCTTCTATGTGCAAAGGACCAGAGTCCTCCCCTGCGAGGTTATAAATCAAGCGCACGAAGTTGGCCGACACTGGTCATTCGTCCATCCAATAAAAAAGCCCGCCTTGCGGCGGGCTTTTTGAACATTGGAAAACGTTTGGCTTAGGCGGAGATGCTCTTGACCTTGGCGCTCAGACGGGACACGCGGCGGGAAGCCTGATTCTTGTGAATCGTGCCACGGCGACCTGCGCTATCAATCAGCGATGAGGCCTTAATCAGAGCTGCAGCTGCAGCTTCCTTATCGCCTGCGTCAACGGCGGCGAGCAAGCCCTTCACGGCTGTACGCATCTCACCCTTGCGGTTGCGGTTGTTCAAGCGGCGCTTTTCACTCTGGCGCGCACGCTTTGCTGCGGAAACATGATTAGCCAATCTCTTACTCCTTGCGCGATACTATTTATCAACAGCACCGCCCTGTTATTCGGGTCGCGAAATGTACGCAATCCCATTTTGTTGTCAACCGTTGTCAACGCCCGAATGTACGCCCCTTTTTACCCCGCCAATCTCCTGCTACCACTGGCAATTGAAACGGCTAGTCTTTGCGCATGGCCAAAACAAACAACATCTATGTTTGTCAGTCCTGCGGGGCGGAACACCGCAAATGGATGGGACAATGCCCTGACTGTCAGGAATGGAACACCATCAGCGAAGAGGTGCGGCAGGCTATCTCCGCATCAGGCTCTACAGGATCGCTACTGACTACCACCTCGATCAGCAGCATCAGCACATCGGACACACCACGGCGCAGTAGCGGTCTGCCCGAACTGGATCGTGTGCTCGGCGGTGGACTGGTTCCCGGCTCCGCCATCCTCATCGGCGGCGATCCGGGCATCGGCAAATCCACCCTTCTCTTGCAGGCCTCACATCAACTGGCCATGGCCGGACGGGTGCTATACGTCACCGGCGAGGAATCCGTGCGTCAGGTACGCATGCGCGGCGAACGCCTCAAGGCACTGCACGACAACATCCATCTGGCCGCCAGCTGCGATCTGGAGGCGATCCTCACCACCATCGAAAAGACCCGCCCCGATACGGTGATCATCGATTCGATTCAAACCACGGTGACATCAAGACTCACCAGCGCGCCGGGCACCGTGGCTCAGGTGCGCGATTGTGCCGCCGCCCTCATCCGCAGCGCCAAGGTTCTCGGTCATGCCATGGTTCTGGTCGGCCATGTGACTAAGGACGGCTCGATTGCCGGCCCGCGCGTGCTCGAGCATATGGTGGATGCCGTGCTGTATTTTGAAGGGGACCGCGGCCATGCACACCGCATTCTGCGCGCCGTAAAAAATCGCTTCGGACCATCCGGAGAAATCGGCGTTTTCGAAATGGGCGATGCCGGCCTTATCGGCATTCAGGATGCCTCGCGCATCTTCCTTGCCGAGCGTGCTGAGGATGTGCCCGGCTCGGTGATTCTGGCCTGCATGGAGGGCACTCGTCCGCTGCTGGTCGAGGTGCAGGCGCTGGTTGCGCCGAGTGTCTATTCAACCCCGAAACGCAGCTCGGTCGGGCTGGATAACGCACGGGTATCAATGCTGACCGCCGTGCTGGAACGGCGTATTGGCCTGCCGCTCGGCCAGCAGGATGTGTATGTCAATGTGGTGGGCGGCGCACGCATCATGGAACCGGCTGCCGATCTGGCCGTCATGCTGGCCATCATCTCCGCTTATCAGGAGCGCCCGATGCCCGCCAATATGGCCACATTCGGCGAAGTGGGCCTCACCGGCGAGATCCGTCCGGTGGGTCAACCGGAGGCTCGCGTACGTGAAGCCGTCGGCATGGGCTTCACGCAGCTTCTGCTGCCGCGACACAATCATGCGAGGGTGCAGGAAGCAAAGCTCGCTGCTACACTGCCGCCTGATTCGAATGCCAAGGTGCAGTATAAGGCCGTACGTAATATGGCCGAGGCTGCGCAAGCGGGGCTTGCTTGAACTTATTCGACTATCTATTGCTGGCTATTACCGGCTTTTCCATGGTGCTATCCCTGTGGCGCGGGTTTGTGCGCGAGATCATCTCCCTCATCGGGCTGGTTGCAGCCTTTATGATCGCTGGACGTGCTTCAGGCATGGCCACCGAACTGGTAGAGGGTTTTATACCGAACGCGACCGCTGCGAGTCTGGCCGGCTTCGGTCTGGTTTTTGTCTCAGTCATGCTGCTGGTTGCTCTGGTTGGCGCATTGATCCGCAAGCTGGTGGATATGGCCGATCTGACCGCCTCCGACCGGACGCTGGGCATGGTCTTCGGCCTGACCCGCGGACTGCTGCTCATCAGCCTGTTTTTTCTTATCTACACCACGTATGCCAAACCCGATGCTGCTTATATGAAAAACAGCGTGCTGACCCCCTATGCCGTTCAGATGGGTGAAATGCTCGGCAAGGCAATCCCCGAGGGCTATCCCTTCTCGCGCCAGGGCAGTGGCAAACCTTCTAGCAAGGCTACGAGCGCAAAAGCTGCTCCGGCCAAGACTCCGGACATCCCGCTTCCGGATAAACAGGCAGTAGAATCCATCATCAAAAAGGTAATGCAGTGAACAAAACGCAGCTTGACCCCCTGGACGACCATTTCCATGATGAATGCGGTGTTTTCGGTGTATTCGACCATCCCGAAGCAGCTAATCTGGCCTATCTGGGCCTCTACGCCCAACAGCATCGCGGTCAGGAGTCTTCCGGCATCGTATCCACCGACGGGCATCAGTTTCACAGTCATCGCGGCATGGGTCTCGTCGCTGACGTGTTCAGCAAATCCTCACTCAAAAGACTTAAAGGGAAGCGCTGTATCGGCCATGTGCGCTACTCTACCTCCGGCGATTCCGGTCTGCGTAACTGCCAGCCGTTTTCCTACGAATACGCGCATGGCGGCATTGCCATGTGCCACAACGGCAATATCGTCAACGCACCGGAACTGCGCCATGAACTGGAGGAAATGGGCTCCATCTTCCAGTCCACCTCCGACACCGAGGTGCTGATCCATCTGGTGGCCAGAAGCAAGGGTAAAACCATGCGTGACCGACTTGCCGAGGCTGTCATGCGTCTGCGCGGTGGTTTCTCGCTGCTGGTGCTGGTTGAAAAGCGACTGGTCGGTGTTCGCGACAAGCACGGCCTGCGCCCACTGGTGCTCGGCAAGCTGGGCGACTCCTATGTGCTGTCGTCCGAGACCTGTGCCTTCGATCTGATCGGCGCGAAATATGTGCGCGATATCGAACCAGGTGAAATGGTAGTCATCGAAAAAAACAGCATTGAAAGCATCAAGCTCTTCGAGAACCCCGAGCCGCGTTTCTGCGTTTTTGAATATGTCTATTTCGCCCGACCCGACTCCAATCTGGAAGGCAAGAATGTGTATCAGGCACGCTATCGCATCGGCATGGAGCTGGCGCGTGAAGCTCCTGCCGATGCCGACCTTGTCATTCCTGTGCCGGATTCGGGCACCCCGCCAGCCATGGGTTATGCTGAGGCGATAGGCCTGCCCTTCCAGATGGGCCTGATCCGCAACCATTATATCGGTCGCACCTTCATTGAGCCGAAGCAGTCGATCCGCAACTTTGGCGTCAAACTGAAGCTCAACCCCAACCGGGAGCTAATCAAGGGAAAACGCGTGGTGCTGGTCGACGATTCCATCGTGCGCGGCACCACCAGCCGAAAACTCGTGGAAATGGTGCGCAAGGCCGGAGCCAAAGAGGTGCATATGCGCATCTCCAGCCCGCCGACCAAACACTCCTGCTACTACGGCATCGATACGCCCAATGAAGACCAGTTGATGGCCAATAAGATGAGCATCGATGAAATGTGCAAGGCGCTGGACGCCGATTCACTGGCTTTTGTTTCATTCGAAGGGCTTTATCGCGCCGTCGGTAATCCACGCAGTGCGCATTGCGATGCCTGCTTCTCCGGTGATTATCCGGTACCTATCGAAGCGCCCCGCTCACCGCAATTGTCGCTACTTCGCTTTTCCAGCAAACGAAGCTAGACCCCTATATAAACTGATGTTTGCAGCACTGTCACCCGCAGTGGCTAGCGCAAACAATGCTCAGCAAACTTTTGCGAGATGCCGGACCGGTTTACATCATCAGCCTCTTGCGTGCATGATTGCATCTTCACATAGTGAAAGATTGTTGGAAAGGATGATGAGAAACATGCAAACCCATGAGCCATGCGTACAGGCCTGATATTCTTCCTGATGGGACTCATCCCGGCGGCCACGCTGGGCACCATTCTACTGCTCAACGGGATCTCTCCTGATCCACTAGCTGCCGGACTGGGCGCAACTGCCCTGATTAGCATGCTGATTGGTCTTTTTATACTACGGGCACAGGGCGGGTATATTCGCCACTTGGCGAAGTCAGCCGGACATATTGCAGCAGGCAAGCGTAAGGAAGCTGAACCCTTAGCCAAGAGCGCAGCCCCCGAACTGCATCAGATCGAGCAATATATTCGCACACTGGTGACCGAGATAGATAAGGGAAAACGCTTATTTTCCGAACTGGTCAGTCGCTTCAAACAGCATTCAGAGAAAATGAATGCACTGACTGAGAAACTGAAACGCGAATCGGTATTGCGCGATTATCTTGCACGCTATGTCGGCAATGATGTGATCGAGCAGATGATTCTGTCGCAGGATGCCGACCCGCTAAAAAACGAACGCTGCGAGGCAACCCTGCTGTTTGCCGATATACGCTCATTCACCAGTATGTCCGAGGGCATGACACCTGAACAGGTCATCACCATGCTCAACGAATACTTCGATGCCATGGTCGACATTATTTTTAAGCATGGCGGCATTCTTGATAAATTTGTTGGCGATGAACTCATGGCTGTATTCTCACCGCAGAATGATAAAACCGCAGCACCCTTGGCCGCCGTACAAACGGCCATTGATATGCAGAAAAAGATTTCGGAACTGATGCAGGAGCGCAACGCCCGAGGCCTGCAGGTTTTTCAGGTCGGCATCGGCATCAATACCGGCAGCGTCGTGGTCGGTAATGTCGGCGCCAGAAATCGCATGGACTACACGGTGATTGGCGATACGGTCAATGTCGCGGCCCGTCTGGAACAGATGGCCGAAGGGCAAGAGGTTATTGTCGGTGAGCAGACATATGCCTACTGCAAGCATGCCATAACGATGCGCGAAAAAGGCGCCATCAAGGTGAAAAATCGCGATGAGCCGGTGAAGTGTTATGAGGTAGTCGTCAAGTCCGCCAGCTTCAACTAAGGCCTGTCATCACAAAATGAAGGGAAGGTCAGGCTGGGTTTCAAACTAAGGCGGAGTGACTTGTACCCTCTGCCACATTCATCCTGATTTATTCCTGAACACCGTCGCAACGAATAACCTTGTAGCCATCACCATCAAACAGGGTGCGGACCTGCTCGAAGTTTTCATACAACAATAACTCATAAGGCAAATGGCGATTGGCCACCAGAAATAAACTACCCGAGGAATCCATACTCTGCTTCGCGGCCATGATCATGGCCTGACCGAGAGACACAAGATCGGCTTTATCCCTGTGAAATGGTGGATTCAGCAGAATCACATCCATGCCTCCGGGCATGTTCTCGCGCGTTGCATCCATCCAGTGGGTTTGCACGCTGCGCCCGCCCATCGTTTCTTTCAGATTTAGCCCCTGCAGATTCTGCGCCGCGCAATCCAGCGCCACAGCATCGACATCCACGGCATGCCATTCCTTGATACCGGCATAATGGCTGAGTACATGATGGGACAGATAACCATTGCCACATCCGAGATCCATACCACGCCCGCTCAACTCAGCCGGAAGGTGCTCAAGAAGCAGACGCGAACCGGCATCGGGATGATCCCAACTGAACACGCCAGGGCAGGAAATAAGACCGCTAGCCAACTGCCTTGGTGCGGCTACCGCAAGCCACGCATCAAGCACTTCCGGATGCTCGATATCGTCTCCGTGCAGTGATGCAAGTCGGCACTTCGATTTACTACTCACACTGATCTGGCTGCTCAGCTGGCTTAGCCGTTTCTCATAACCTCTGGCCCCCATATCATTGGCTGCAGAGGTGACCAGCACGCCCCCGAAAGGCGCACTGCTTCCGTCAAGAAGACGCGCACCACCGGCAATCCAGCCCATGGTCTGCTCTCGCTGCCGCCCGGACAGCACCAGCACGATATCGAACGGACCCTCGCGAATCTCGCGGCGTATCATATGGCCTGCCCGTTGCAGCTCCAGACAGGTATCACGACGGTGTTGCTGCACCACCAGCTCGCCGGCTAGGCCAGCCAGAAGATTGAGTGCAGGATCTTGGATACCATTGATAACGGCAATACGCGGCTTGCGGCCAAGGCCAGTCATGCGGATTGCCAGTTCAGCACCCCGCTCATACAGCAGACCGGCAGCGCGCTGCATCATATCTGAAAAGAAGTACCGCTTATTGCCGGCCGGAGCTGCCGAAACCACCGCTGCCGCGTTCGGTATCATCAAGCTCGGTCACCTCGATGAAATCCACAGCAGGCAGTGCAGCAATCACCATCTGAGCAATGCGGTCGCCGCGTTGGATATGAAAATCCATATCGCCATGATTAATCAGAATCACCCCGACCTCACCACGGTAATCGGCATCAATCGTGCCGGGGCTGTTGAGCACGCCGATGCCATGCTTGAGCGCCAGGCCCGAACGTGGTCGAACCTGTGCCTCAAAACCGGCTGGTAGAGCCATACTAAAACCGCTGGGAACAAGCGTGTGTTCACCCGGGCGCATGACCACATCCTCTTGCACCGCAGCACGAATATCAGCACCGGCAGCCAATGCGCTGGCAAAATGCGGCAATTCGATACCCTCGCCATGCGCCAATCGGCAAATTTGAATGTCCACTTTTTCTTTACCCATTACTTATCCCCTTGCTGCATATCGATCACCCGCTGCACCAGCCACGCTGCCAATTCTGCCTTGTCCATATCCTCGGCCTCATGGATTGAATCTCCGCTCAGCCACCAGCCAGCACCCCCGCTTGCACCCATACGCGTGATGTCGTTGGCAAAAATCGCATCCACACCCTTGGCCTGCATCTTCTTGCCGGCCTGTTCGCTATGCGCTGTAGATTCGGCGGCAAAAGCCACCACCATGCGCGGGCGATCTTGCATGGCGGCAATATGCGCCACGATGTCCGCATTTTCTTCAAGCTGCACAGTAAGATTCCCTGCACCGCGTTTGAGCTTGCCTTCATGCTGTTCGGCAAAGCGATAATCGCTGACCGCCGCCGTAGCCACGAATACATCGCTACCTGCAGCGGCCTTCTCGCAGGCCAGTAGCATCTCTCCTGCCGTCTCCACATCCTGACGCTGGATGCCTGCGGAGGTGCCCGGGGTTCCGGGCCCGGCGATAAGCTGCACCCGTGCACCGCGCATCAGCGCTGCCTCGGCAAGCAAGGCTCCCAGCCTGCCGCTGGCACGATTGCTCAAGGTGCGCACAGCATCCCAGCTCTCGCGCGTGGGCCCTGCGTTGATCACCCAGCGCTGTCCGATAAGTGTCTGTTCAAGCAACAGGGGATACAGAGCAGCAAGAATATCCATCGGCTCGCTCATGCGCCCGAAGCCTGTTTCACCACAGGCCAGATCACCTTCTGCCGGCCCTACCACATGCACCCCATCCTGTTGAAGCAATTGCACATTGCGCTGCGCTGCCGGCGACTCCCACATGACGGTATTCATGGCCGGAGCCAGGAGTACCGGTCCACGCCTTGCTTGAAACAGAGTGGCCAAAAGATTGTCGCAGATGCCATGCGCGAAGCGGGCGATGATATCGGCCGTGGCCGGTGCAACGAGCAGCACATCCGCCCAGCGCGCCAGCTTGATATGCCCCATCTCCCGCTCACTGGTGAGATCGAACAACTCGGTATGCACCTGCTGCCCGGTCAACGCCTCGAAGGTCAGCGGGGTCATAAATTCGCAAGCGCCATGCGTCATCACGCAACGAACTTCGGCCCCCTGCTTGATCAGCAGACGCGCCAGTTCGGCCGCCCGGTAGGCGGCAATACCACCACTGACAGCGAGCAGGATGCGTTTGCCGGACAGCATATTAGGGCCTGTTGACACTATTTTTAGCTGTAGCGACGAGACCATTTTTTTTTCTCAGCAAGGCATTTCGAGCGCGATGTGCTAACTGCACATCAGCGAGAAATAACGTAGCGGAGGAGAAAAATGGCCCGGCCCGCAGGGCTGTGCCCCAAAAGCATCCATCCGGCGTTGCTCGTCGTTCATTTGGATTCACCAAACTTCTCTCCTCGCGCCTAGGCCGGCCGCTTCTGGGACAACAGCGCTTCATCTAAAAATAGTGTCAACAGACCCTCATCCCCGCAACTCCGTGAGTCTTTCAAGCACAGCGGCAACATGCCCATCCACCTTGACCTTGCGCCATGCCTCGCGGATCACACCCTCAGGATCGATCAGGAAGGTGGAGCGCTCGATACCGAGATACTCCTTGCCATAATTCATCTTCATCTGCAGCACATCGAAGCCCTTGCACAAGGCCTCATCAGCATCGGAGATCAGTGGGAAGTTCAGCGACTGTGCCTCGGCAAACTTCTGATGTGATTTCAGTGAGTCGCGGCTAACGCCGACGATGGATGCATCAACGCCGGAGAAATCCGGCTCGGCATCGCGGAAGCCACAGGATTCTGTGGTGCAGCCCGAGGTGCTGTCCTTGGGATAGAAATACAGCACCACCCAACGACCACGCAGGTCGGAAAGTTTTAATTCTCCTGTCGGCCAGACTGGCAGTGAAATATCGGGGGCGACGTCGCCCGGATTGATGCTGTATGCCATGTGTGAATCTCCTTTATTCGGCTTTTGCGGCAGGCCATACTAGGGACTGTTCCGGCGAAATGCGAGCCAGCCGCCATACTCGCATTTCATCTTAACAGCCCTTATGGTTTGGTGAATTTCATTCAGGAGTATGAATACCATGCGGGTGCGATTGATATGAGAGTGATACTGGCTGAACCACGCGGCTTCTGCGCCGGTGTCGACAGGGCCATTGCCGTGGTCGAACAGGCTATCGAGCAGTTTGGCGCGCCAGTGCATGTGCGCCATGAAATCGTGCATAATAAATATGTAGTGGAGAATCTGCGCCGCAAGGGTGCCATCTTCATCAATGAGGTATCCGATGCGCCGGACGGTGCACTGCTCATTTTCTCTGCACACGGGGTCAGCAAGGCTGTGCAGCAGGCGGCCAAAGAGCGTGATGTACAGGTGATCGACGCCACCTGCCCGCTGGTTACCAAGGTGCATATGGAGTTGATCCGCCACTACCGCAAGGGCGATCAGGTGATTCTCATCGGTCATGCCGGTCATCCCGAGGTGGAGGGCACCATGGGGCAGGCTCCCGACGGTGCCGTGCTCCTTGTGGCCGAGCCCGCCGACGTGGATAAGCTGGAAATACGCGACACCGATAAACTTGCCTACGTCACCCAGACCACGTTATCCGTGGATGATACCCGCGATGTAGTACAGGCACTGAAGAATCGTTTCCCGAACATTGTCGGCCCGAAGCGCGATGATATCTGCTATGCCACAACCAATCGGCAGGAAGCGGTGAAGGCCATGGCCGAGCAGTGCGGCGTGGTCCTGGTCATCGGCTCAAAAAACTCATCAAACAGCAACCGCCTACGTGAGGTAGCCGAGCGTCAGGGCGCACATGCCTATCTGGTTGATACAGCGGATGATGTGGATCCGGATTGGCTGGAAGGCGCGACATGCATCGGTGTTACAGCAGGTGCATCGGCTCCCGAAGAGCTGGTTCAGGGCCTGCTGACCAGACTGCGCGAGCTTGGTATCGATGCGCAGGTGGAAAAGCTTATAACCGCCGAGGAACATATTATTTTCCAGCTGCCGGAAGCACTGAGGACAAAAGACCCCAGCAATAAGTCCTAAGATTCAATCATTTCATATCGGGAGAATACCATGCAGACAAAAATATTACTGGATGAATCGGAGATGCCGACGCACTGGTACAACATCATTCCCGACCTGAACAAACCACCATCCCCGCCATTGGGCCCGGATGGCAAACCCATTTCCCCCGAGGCCCTGCTGGCCATCTTTCCACCGGCCATTCTTGAACAGGAGATGTCGGGCGAACGCTGGATTGCAATCCCTGACGAGGTGCGCTCAGCCCTGACCATGTGGCGCCCTTCACCCTTGTTCCGTGCCCACCGGCTGGAAAAAGCACTGGGCACGCCTGCCAAGATTTACTATAAACACGAAGGCGTGAGCCCGGCGGGTTCACACAAACCCAATTCAGCTATTCCGCAGGCCTACTACAACAAACAGGCCGGCATCAAACGCCTTGCCACCGAAACCGGGGCAGGGCAATGGGGTTCATCGCTCGCACTGGCCGGCAGCATGTTCGGCCTGGAGGTCCGCGTGTACATGGTCAAGGTGAGCTACGACCAGAAACCATCGCGTCGCTCCATGATGCAGGCATGGGGGGCTGAGGTGCTGGCCAGCCCGACCAAGCTCACCGAATCCGGGCGGAGGATTCTGGCTGGCGACCCGAATTCACCGGGTTCGCTTGGCATTGCCATTTCCGAGGCGGTGGAAGAAGCGGCAACGCGCGCCGACACCAATTATGCGCTGGGCTCGGTGCTCAATCATGTGCTGCTGCACCAGACCATCATCGGTCAGGAAGCCATCAAGCAATTCGCCAAGGTCGGCGATTATCCGGATGTGATCTTTGCCCCGTGCGGCGGCGGCTCCAATTTCGCTGGCGCCTGTTTCCCCTTTCTGGCCGACAAGGCTGCAGGCAAGAAGGTGCGCATGGTGGCTGTGGAGCCAACCTCATGCCCGACCCTGACGCGCGGCCACTATGCCTACGATTTCGGCGATCAGGCAGGCCTCACCCCGCTGATGCTGCAATACACCCTGGGGCATGATTTCGTGCCGCCCAGCATCCATGCCGGTGGCCTGCGCTATCACGGTGAGTCGGCACTGGTCTCACAATTATATAACGAGGGCATTATTGAGGCTGTGGCAGTTTCACAAATCCCGACCTTCGAGGCGGGTGTTCAATTCGCCAAGGCCGAGGGCATTATCCCGGCACCTGAATCATGTCATGCCATTCGTGCTGCCATTGATGAAGCCCTGCGCTGCAAGGAGGCCAGCGAAGAGAAAACGATTTTCTTCAACCTCTCCGGCCATGGACATTTCGACATGAGCGCCTACGACGCCTTTTTCTCCGGAAAGCTGGAAGATTATGTCTATCCGCAGGCCGAGATCGAAGCGGCCCTGCACCGCCTGCCGAAGGTCACCTGAATCAGCGAATTCATGTGAACCTGAAACCTCCCTCATCCGGCAGCTTGCCGGGCAATGCCGCCTGGCTTGGCTTTGCGCTGCTCTCAGCTGCTGGCTTTGCCGCCATGGCCGCCTGCGTGCGCGTGGCAAGCAGCGAACTGCCGCAGACCGAGGTGGTGTTCTTCCGCAATTTCATTGCCCTGCTGATGCTCCTGCCGCTGATGCATCACAATCGTGTTTCATTGCGCACAAATTGTTTCCACCTGCATCTGCTGCGCGCGCTCTCAGGGCTGGCAGCGATGTATCTCTACTTTTATGCTCTGAGTGGGCTTCCTCTGGCCGATGCACTGATGCTCAACTACACCTCGCCGGTATTTATCGCGCTGTTTGCCGTGCTCTGGCTGAAAGAGGACTGGACAATCCCCCGCCGCTGGGGCCTGGGCCTGAGCCTTGTCGGCCTTGCCTTGCTCTTCCATCCCTCATCCAGCGTGGTTTCCTTACCCGGCTTGCTTGGCCTGGCATCCGGCGCTTTGGCAGGGCTTGCCCTGACCGTCACCAAGCGGCTTTCCGACACAGACGATCCGGTGCGCATCGTTGTCTGGTTCGCGCTGATTGCTTCGATCGTATCGGCCATCCCCCTGCTATGGTCCTTTGTCTGGCCACAGGGCACCCAATGGGCCTGGCTGCTGGCCGTCGGCCTGTTCGGTAGTCTGGGCCAGTTGGGTCTAACCTCGGCCTACAGACGCGCCCCGGTCACCCAGGTATCGCCACTGGGCTATACCGGCCTGTTGTTCGCCGGCCTGATTGGTTTTCTGGCCTGGAATGAGTTACCTGATCTCTTGGGTCTTGGCGGTATGTTATTCATTTCGATTGCTGGCATCATCGTCGCCCGCGAACGCGCCATGCCGGCGCCGCTACCACCAAGCGGTGTGCCGATTCTCCAGACAGAACCTGCTGTAGAGAACGGCAATAAGGGTTAGGCGGGGACTTCCTTTAGTTTGGCGCGGTCGGTAGCCAGCAGCATGTACACCGCCGGCACCACAAACAGCGTAAACAGGGTGCCAATCGACAAACCTGAGAAAATCACAATACCCATAGCCTGCCGACCGGCAGCTCCGGCACCACTGGCCATCACCAGCGGCAACACACCCAGCACCATGGCTGCCGTGGTCATCAAAATCGGGCGAAGACGGATAGCGGATGCCTCTTCGATGGCTTCACGCTTGCTCTTGCCGGCGATTTGTAAATCGTTGGCGAATTGAACAATCAGAATACCGTGCTTGCTGATCAGACCCATCAGCGTCACCAGCCCCACCTGTGTATAGATATTGATAGTCGCCGCACCCAGATTGATAAACAACAGCGCACCGAGCAGTGCCATGGGAACCGATACGAGAATCACGACCGGGTCACGGAAACTGTTGAACTGGATCGAAAGGGCCAGAAACACAATCACGATGGCAAACAACATGGTGAACACAAAGCCACCCGATTCCTGCATGAACTGCCGTGATTGCCCGGCATAGTCCACCGAATAGCCGGACGGCACGACTTCTTTGAGTGCGTTGCGCATAAATTCGAGCACCTGCTGTTGCGACACACCCGGTGCATACACCCCCTGAATGGTGGCTGAATTGAGCTGCTGGAAACGGTTGATGGATTCAGGCACCACCTCGTACGACAGGCTGGCCACGGTCGAGGCAGGGATTACCGTACCATCAGCTGCACGAATATAATAATCCAACACCTGTTCCGGATTCAGGCGGTGTGCCTGCAGAACTTGCGGAATCACCCGGTAGGAACGGCCTTCAATGGAGAAGTAGTTCACATAACCACCACCCAGAGCTGCCCCCAAGGCATTGCCGACATCACGCTGAGTCAGACCCAGCGTGCTGACCAGATCACGATCCACGCGCAGCGTCGCCTGCGGCTTATCAATCTTCAAATCACTATCAACAAAGAAAAACATGCCGGAAGCCTGTGCCTTGCCCACCACCTGCAACGCCACCTCGTTGAGATTCTCGAAATTTTCTGTCGTTTTAATCACGAATTGCAGGGGCAGGCCACCCGCACCTGGCAGGGAAGGAAACTGAAACGCGGCGATATGTGCGCCGGCAACCGTATTCCACTTCTGCTGCAGCACCTGCATCATTTCTTCAGCGCTGCGCTCACGCTCATCCCACGGCTTGAACAACACGCCACCAATGCCCTGATTGATGGTCGGCATGCCGGTCAACTGAAACATCTGATCGTATTCCGGCAACTCCTTGGATAATTCAAACACCTGCTTGGCATAGATATTCATCTGCTGTGCTGTGGCATTGGGAGCTCCAGCCATATGCGCTGCCACCAAGCCCTGATCTTCCTGCGGCGCCAACTCGGCTTTGGAGGTAGAAAACAGGTAGATTGCACCAAAGAGCAGCAACACACCCATCACCACCTGTACCTGCCATGTATCCAGCGAGTTGTGCAGGTGACGCTGGTAACCGGCATGCAGACGACCAAACACAGCATCGATCTTATGTACCAGCCACGAATCATCCTGCTCCTTGCGGAAGATCCGTGAGGCCATCATGGGCGACAGAGTCAGGGCAATGACACCGGAAATCGTCACCGCACCTGCTAGGGTGAAGGCGAACTCGGTAAACAGCGCGCCGGTCAAGCCACCCTGATAACCAATGGGCACGTACACAGCGATGAGCACCACGGTCATGGCGATAATCGGCCCGCCCAATTCCCGTGCCGCAAGAATGGCCGCATCGAAAGGTGATTTACCCTCCTCCCTCATATGCCGATCGACGTTCTCCACAACAATAATCGCATCGTCCACGACCAGACCGATGGCCAGCACAAGCGAGAGCAAGGTGAGAAGATTGATGGTGTAATCCAGCGCCTGCATGATCTCGAATGCGCCGATCATGGAAAGCGGAATGGCGATCACCGGTACGATCACGGCGCGGAAATTTCCAAGGAAGATAAAGACCACGGCCGTGACGATCAGCAGGGCTTCGATCAAGGTCTTCATCACCTCATCAATTGAGCTGTGAATAAACTTGGTGCCATCGTAGACGATTTCACCAGTCAGTCCGGACGGCATCTGGGACTGGATATCCGGGAATGCTTCACGCACCCGATCGGTCACATCCAGCACATTGGCATCGGGTGCGACCTTGATACCGATAAATACCGAATCGCGACCACCGAAGGCCGTCGTCAAATTGTAGTCCTCAGCCCCTAGCACCACATTGGCGACATCCTGCAAGCGCACAATGGCATCGCCCTGTCGACGGATCACCAGCTGCTTAAACTCATCCACCGAATGCAGATCGGTTGCCGCGGTCAGTTCGACACTAACCATCTGCCCCTTGGTGCTTCCCAGCGCAGTCAGATAATTGTTTCCGGCCAATGCAGCACTGACATCTGCTGCAGTTACATTCAAGGCCGCCATGCGCTCCGGATCGAGCCACGCGCGCAGGGCAAACTGCCGCGCACCGATAATTTCGGCGCGCTGCACACCCTCAATCCCATCGAGCTGCGGCTTGACCACACGCACCAGATAATCGGTCAGATTGTTGTTAGGCAGATCCTTGCTGAAAAAACCCATATACATCGCATCAACGGTTTCACCGACCTGCACGGTTATCACCGGCTGCTGCGCTTCAGCCGGAAGCTGGTTGAGCACAGCATTGACCTTGCTGCTGATATCGGTCAGCGCCTTATTGGAGTCGTAGTTCAGGCGCAATGTGGCGGTAATGAGGGAGCTGCTGCTCACGCTGACAGAATTCAAATAATCGATGCCACCGGCTTGCGCGATAGCGGTTTCCAATGGCTGGGTGATAAAACCGGCCACGGTTTTGGCATCGGCACCGTAATAGGCAGTATTCACACTGATCACGGCATTCTGTGTTTCCGGAAACTGCCGGACCGGCAAGAGCGAAATCGCCTGCAATCCGAGTACCAGAATCAGCAGACTGATCGTCGTCGCCAGCACGGGGCGGTGAATAAACAGATCGGTGAAGCTTCTCATATCAGAAGCCATCAATGCTCCTGCGGTTCAGGGACAGGATCAAAGGATGGCTGCACGCTGTTGTTGACGATCAGCGGTGTGCCGTTCTTGAGCTTCATCTGCCCGCTGGTTACCACCACATCGCCTGATTTTACGCCTTCGAGCACAGCAATCTGGTCGCCGCGCCTAAGTCCCGTTTTAACAAACACCTGCTCTGCCAGAGGCATAGCGGGTTCAGCAGCATTGGCGGCATTATCAGCTGCCGGACGGGCAAGGAACACCGTCGAGCCATAGGCATTATACGAAACGGCAGTCTGCGGCAGCGTCAGATGGCGCTCACTTTGCCCGGTTTCCACACGCACCTCGGCATACATGCCCGGCAATAACTCGCCCTTCGAATTATCAATCCTCGCCTCAACACGCACATTGCGTGTGGATGCGTTCACCCGGCTATCGATAGCGCTGATCTCACCGGTAAACTCGCGCCCGACATAGGCATCGCTCTTCAAACGCAGCTTCTGTCCGACCATCAGTTCACTTAACTGCCGTTGGGGCACATTGAAATCCACCAGCAATGGATTGATGGCCTGCAGGCTCACCAGCACCTCGCCTTGGCGGATGTATTGGCCGGGACTGATGGAACTCACCCCGAGGCGGCCTGCAAAGGGTGCGCGAATATGCATCTTATCCAATAAAGCACTCAATTGGGCTGCCTGCGCCTGCTTCACCTGCACATCGGCCTTATCCATGTCCAGCTGAGCCTGACTGACCGCCTGCACCTTGAACTGAGCCTTATCGCGCTTGTATATGCTGACCGCAAGTTCGGCTGCAGCCAGAGCCGCATCGAGTTGAGCCTGCTCTTCGTCGGCATCAAGCTCGATGAGCAAATCACCGGCCTTCACTTCATCACCGGATTTAAACTTCAGTTTGTGCACGATGCCGGCAAGCTCGGCAACCACATCCACACCTCTTGCGGCGCGTAGCGTACCAACCGAGCGAAGCTCCGGCTGCCAATCCTGATAATCTGCCGCCATGGTGGTTACAGTTGCTGGTGGCAAACCATTACCGGCCAGCCATTTTTTCATCATATAAGCACCAAATTGCTGATACGCGATGAGCAGTGTGAAAGCGATGCCGACACTGGCCAGCATGATAATCATGCGCTTTTTCATGGTCTGTTCTCCGTCGTTGTGTCGTTTTTTGTCACAGCCTGCTGTGCATCCGGCCTATCCGATTGATTCCACCATCCGCCGCCAAGGGCATGGATCAGGGCAGCCGAATCGGCAAAGCGCGCTGCCGCAGCCTGCGTCAGGTTAATTCTGGATTGCTGGTACTGCTGGCTGGCATCAAGTAATTCGAGATAGCTGGCTGCTCCGGCCTCGTACTGCTCCTGCACCAGCTGCCATGTGGCATGAGCCGCAGCCGCGGCATCCTGTTGCAGACTCAGACTCCGCCCGTCCATTTCCAGTGCCAGTAGCGTGTCGGCTACATCGCGAAAGGATTGCAGCACTACTTCACGATAGTTGGCATACGCCTGTTCGTAAGTCGCTACAGACTCCCGTTTTTTGGCGCGCAACTCGCCAGCGTGAAACAGCGGCTGCACCAATCCCGCCCCGGCGCTCCATACCGTGCTTCCGGCCCCGAACAGGCCGCCTGTGGTACGCGACTCACTGCCATAAGTGCCAGAAAGGGTGATGCGCGGATACATATTGGCCGTTGCCACCCCGATATTGGCACTAGCCTGATGTAGCAAAGCCTCTGCTGCCATGATGTCGGGGCGCTGGCGCACCAAGTCGGAAGGTAGACTGAGAGGCAAGACTTCCGGCAGGTGAAGCCCATCGAGGGTGAATTCAGGAAGCCTGTTTCCGGAAGGCAGATCACCGGCCAACACATTGAGCAGGTGACGATTCTGTTGCAGTTGCTTCTGCAGGCCCGGCAGTCCAGTACGAGCCTGTGCCAGAGCACTGCGCTGGCTAAGCACTGCGGATTGGGAAACGGCTCCCAATGCATGGCGCTGCTCAATCATACCAAGCTGCGCCTGACTATCGGCAATGATCTGTTCTGTCGCCTCGATCTGGCCGCGCAAGGATGCTTCTTTCACGGCGGCGGTCACTATATTTGCCGCCAGGGTCAATCGGGCCGCCTGCAATTGGAATTGCTCGTAATCGACTGCAGATTCCAGGGTTTCGAGATAGCGGCGGCTGGCCCCAAACAGGTCGAGGCCATAGCTGGCGCTCAGCGAAGCATTGTGCAGGTTGAATATACTTGAGCCCCCCCCGAACGAAGCTCCGGAAATCTTCTGTCTGCCGGTCGTAGCCGTGCCATCCACGCTGGGATAAAGCACAGCCCCTACTTGCGAATTCAGATTCTCCTGGACTGCACGCAGACGCGCCTCAGCCGCCGCCACCGTCAGACTGTTCTTCAGCCCGCGCTCAATCAGGGGATCCAGTTTCTCGGAGCCGAACATCTTCCACCACTCGGCCGGCACTTCACCACCCTCAAGCACCTTCTGATCAGAAGCTGAATCAGCCTGCTGCAGGGAAATCTCAGCCGCCGTGTACTTCCCGGCCTTGGGAGCATCCGGCGATTTAAAATCCGGCCCGACCATGCAACCGGCCAGTAAGGTGCAAACAACAATGATAGAGAATTTGAACATCATGCCTTCAAGCCCTGATGCAATAGCTCAAGCAGGCTGTTCAATTTGGCTTCCATGCTATCGAGCGGCTCCTGCATAAAGTTGGGATAGCTGAACATCACCGTTGCCACAGAAACCGATGCGCCTGACTTCCTTGCATCCTGCTGCCTGAATTCACCGCGCTCGATACCGCGTTCGATAATCTGTGCCAACCAGCCGACGACTCGCTCTTCATAGGTATCGATGAGGCCGTGATGGCGGTCGGTAATCAATTGAACAAGTTCGTGCAGATGCGAACCGCCACAGTTGAATGCGTGCGTGAAACGCAGGCGGGTCAGCAGGTATTGGCGCAACTGCTCGATGGCCGGAGCCGAGGCATCCGTCGTCGCTTCGCATGTGGCCAGTTTCTCCTCAAGTTTTTGTTCCACGCCGGCAATGGCGATGGCTTCCTTGCTCTCGTAATAGCGGTACACATTGCCGCTGCTCATACCGCAATCCTTGGCAATCTCGGCCACGGTGGTCTTGCCGTAACCGTAGTCGGTAAAACGCCGGGCTGCGGCTTCGAGAATCTGATCTTCCTGCATCGGAGAAGTTAATCACAACTGAAAACTGAACGCAAACGAAAATCTTCAATATTTATCGGCGCGGCATCCAAGCCCTGCTCAGTGGGATTCTGCGAGCAATACCGGGCTAGGGGGCCATGCTGGTTGGAATTTAAGGCGCTCAGCAAGAGGGAAAATAAACCCTTCCAAATAAATTTTCACCGTGCCATAATGTATCCACATAGACGAGAAAGGTTTGTTGCACTGGCGTTGTGACCTATTGGTCTGAGCCGATGCGTTCTGAACGGGAGCTTAGTCTATCGTGGTTGTGTGTGTCCCCTAATCGGGATACCTGATGCCAAGATGCGGTGCCCACCTTCGCTTGAAGGGTTCAGTTCACAATAGGTCATAACGCCAGTGCAGCAGTCGTTCAAGGCATACGCCCAGGAACAGACTCGTTATCAAAGAAGCCCCCCAAGGCCTGTCATTCTTCCCTCCCCCCGAATGGCAGGCCTTTTTATTCCCAGCATATCAATATCCAGCATGTACCACTGAGTCAATCCGGCTCAATCAAAGCCCGACACGTTGACATCCTTTGCCTGCCGGTGATGATTCGCGCCATGTATACGCAGTCCGCACACAAGATGGTACGCACTATCGTCTGGCTTCCAGCCAAGCGATGCATACCCGTGCGCCCGTGTGTTTTGATCAACACCCCGATGTAGCCAAAAGCTGAAATCGGATTTCTCAAGACGGCCATGGGTTCAAGCGAATCCGTGGCCGTTTTTTTTATATTTTAGGAAGAGGGTAGAAGGAGATTAATATGTCTGTGCCCATGGCATATATAGGCGTCATCATCATATGGAGCACAACACCGCTGGCGATTCTTTGGAGTAGTCAGGATGTCGGTTTTGTCTTCGGCGTAACGAGCCGTATGGCTATCGGTGCCGTGCTGGCGCTGATCGTGGCGGCCTTGCTTGGCAACGGCATGAAATGGGACCGCCGCGCCATGCAGGCCTATGTGGCAGCCGGACTCGGCATCTATGGGGCCATGCTCTCCGTGTACTGGGCGGCACAGTTCATCCCATCCGGATGGATTGCGCTGATCTTCGGACTATCGCCCGTGGTCACCGGACTGATGGCAAACCGCTGGTTAAAAGGCGAGACACTGACCCCTGCAAAATTGTCAGGCATGTTTCTGGGATTATCCGGGCTGGCTGTCATTTTCGCTACAGGCATGCAAATGGATGAGCGCATGGTCTTTGGTATCGGCGGCGTATTGCTGTCAGTGCTGATCCATTCGACAAGTGCGGTGTGGGTCAAGCGTATTGATGCCGATGTGCCAGCGATCGTATTGACCAGCGGTGGATTGGCTATCGCCACCCCGCTGTTTCTGCTCACCTGGTTGCTGGGCAGCGACAGCCTGCCTGTTGAGGTTTCGACAAGAACTATCGGTTCGATTGCCTATCTGGCCCTGTTCGGCTCGGTACTCGGATTTGCGCTGTACTACTACGTGTTAAAAAAGGTACAGGCAACGCGGGTGGCAATGATTGCGCTGATCACACCAGTAACTGCTTTGGCTCTGGGAAATATGTTCAATGGTGAGCCACTGAGCATGCAGGTTGTGCTGGGTGCGGCGCTGATCCTTTCCGGATTGACGCTGTTCGAAACAGGCGCCCAAGCCGTCAGGTTCAAGGCCTTTATTCAGCGGCTGTGATGGACTGATTGTCCAAAAACCAAGGCCCCGCGACAATGCGCGGGGCCTTGGTTTATTCTTTAAAAAGAATCCTAATAGCTTCAAACAATGAGTTCTTCAGGCCTTATAAAACTGAAGGTGTATACAGTCGCCGAATTGATTCAGCCGAAGAGATCAAGGCGCAGGCCGCTGCCATCCAGAGGATGGCCGGAAGTGCCTCGCGAAGTATAAACCGGGGCTTCTTTCTGGAAATACCGGTTGCCCTGCATGCCTCTTGGAAAACTGTTGTATGCAAGCTTGTTTCCGTTGGAAACGGTTGTGTTCTCACGAACGATCTGCGCCTCGATAACAGGGGTACGCCTGTCGACCACAACGGGGGCAGGCGGCAAGGAAACTGCCGGTGGGAAATCACCGAACCTCATCGCAAAACCAACCGACATACTCATGCCGCAATTTTAGATGAATGCAGATTAAAAAACCATGAAAAGAAACCATGCACGTTAGTCGGGTATTCTCCTGTAAACAACGCTGCAATAGCAACAAAAAATGCCGATACGGGCATTGAAGCCCGTATCGGGTGATCTCATCCTATGCAGTATTTACCAAGCGTCAGTAGACCTTAATCTCTGTCCTCATGCTCATGACCACGGCTACGCGAGGCGACATAACGCACACTCGACTGACGCTTTGTCTGCACATGAACAACCTTGCGTACATGCGACTTCTTGTGCTTATAGCCGGAGCGCTTATACGTGGCGGTCGGCAATTTTTGCCGCACAACCGGACGATATTTCCGTCCGCCTTTGTAATACCGGACGGTTTTATAATGGCGCGATGGCTTGTAATGACGCACAGGCTGGTAGTGCGTGCGCTGTGGAGCGACATAAACTGGCTGGCTATTGCTGGCGATCACGGCCCCGGCAATGGTTCCCAGAACAGCGCCGAAGATGGCACCTTCAAGGGCCTGATTGCGGCTAGCGCCGACCACGCCGCCTGCCGTTGCACCAATCACAGCGCCTGTGGCCATAGCCCGATCCTGATTCGATGCCGCCTGAGCAACTGGCGAGGCCAGCAATACCGTACTTATGATAGTTGCGATGACGATTCGTTTCATAGTTCATCTCCTTGGGGATGGTGTCCCTCAATGAAATGAACTTTAGAGTGTAAAATGTGTGCATGCGTATGGCTAAGGTAAAAGCCATGAAAAACAATGTAACAAAACTGTAAAGGTCGAATCCATCTGGACTTTCATACAGCAGCCATCAAAGATAAGGCATGATCCAGATCTCATCAGACACCCTGCCGTACCCCCTACTACGACCTGAATTCACCCATTCACTGGCTGCGCGCTTATTGCAGGGGGCAAGCATCAATCTGACTGCACCACACGGCCTCGGCAGGCGACGCACCGTTCAGGATCTGCGCACCCTGCTGCCACCGGATATGTTTGTGCTTTATGCCGACATGAAATTATGCGCCGATGATTTCACTGGCACACTGAGCGAACTCTGCGCACAGGCGAACTTAAAAAACGGGAATATTCCGGACCTCGGCCAACTGATCGATGCCTTGGGAAAAACTCGGAAAGCCACCCTGTTGATCCTGCACAATATCGATCTTCTCAGAGGCACACCACACGACAGACTTTTTGACACTGCGCTGTTGCCATCTTTGACGCACATAGCCGAATATCCGCAACTCGCCCTGCTCACCGTCAGCGAGGCCATCCACCCCGACTGGCCACTGCCCTGTGAACATCTCCCCCTACCGCCGCGAGATGGGGCAATCGCCGGAATTTAATTCACACGCACGATCTGGCCGATCATTGAACCAAGCATGCGGCGTAGAAAACCACTCCCGGACAAACACATCGGCCATCTCCCTCACAACAGAAAAAAACAGTTCTGCTGCGAAAACATGCCTTATTGGCATGATCATTGCTCACTATCTTATACAACATCTCGTTGCACTGGCGTTGTGACTTATTGTCCTGGGCCGATGCGTTCTGAACGGGGGCTTGTCTATCGCGGTGGTGCGAATCCCCCTTGTCGGGGATACCTGATACCGAGATGCGGCACCCACTTCGCTTGAAGGGTTCAGATCACAATAGGTTACAACGCCAGTGCGACGAGAAGCACGCTCTTGAAGGCCTGCCAACTTCCTCCCTCCCCCCTCCCCCCGGATGGCAGGCCTTCTTTTTACCCCCCCCCAATAAAACCTGCAGAATTATTGAACACAATGCTCAGAAGAAGGTATATAGTGGCGTCATGTTCAGCGTCTTCCTGCCCCGGGCTGCTTCGCACGAATGACTGCAATCGGCCTCATCCTTCTCGGCATCCTGATCTTGGCGGCATCGCTCAAACCGGTGTATTCACTGATCGCCCTGCTGCCGTCTGGCAACCTCAAGCAGTACTGGCAGGCGCTAATACTATTGATCGTCATATTCATTATTGGCTATGTCGGCTATGCCGCATTCTTCTGGCAACAGCTGCTGGAAGACAATCTGGCCGACCTGATTGTCCCGACTATTTTCTTTTTTGGCGCTTGTTTCGTGTGGATGACCGGCACGCTGTTTCACCGCACCGCCATCGATTTACGCCGCATGGCCCTGCTGGAAGAGGAAAATATCACCGATCCCCTGCTCGGCATCTACAATCGCCGTTATCTGGATCGTCGCCTGGCCAATGAAATAAGCAGAGCCAAACGCTACGAGCTGCCGCTTTCCATCCTGATGGTCGATATTGATCATTTTAAAAAGGTGAACGACACCTACGGTCATCATGCCGGCGATCTGGTGTTGAGTTATGTCGCCGAGTTGATTCTCAATGTCATCCGCGATACCGATATCGCCGCCCGCTACGGGGGTGAGGAAATTACAATCATTGCACCGGACAGCACGGCGAAATCAGGCCGTGAACTTGCCGAGCGTCTGCGAAAAAATATCGGCTCACACGAACTGGTTCTGAGCAGCGAATCCGGAGAGCACCGGAGCGTACGGGTGAATGTCAGTATCGGTGTCGCCGCGCTGGATGAGCATACAGACACGGCAAAACAACTCATCGAAAATGCGGATTCCGCGCTATACCGTGCCAAGGAAGAGGGCCGAAACCGAGTTATGACCTATAAGGCAAAGGCCCGCTAAACGCCAAACCGCAGCCGTTGGCTTATGAAAGCCTATCGACGGCGCAGATCACGCCGTGTTTGAACGCCTCCCCATGGGAAGAAAATTCGTAGGCAACTTCAAAACCGATATCGATCAGCTCAACCTCGCTGATCTTGTTCACTTCAAAGGCCTTATGAGTCCGGTCCCAAGTTTCATACGGATTAAATGTCTGCACCCCGGAAACAAGGATGTCGTCTTTGGAGGAAGAGGCGTAATAGACAACCAGCGGCATAAACAGACGGGGTTCGGTTTCATCGCCATATAGAAATTGAACGTTCTTGAACTCCCTGATCCCCTCGCACAACGATTCAACCGATTCATTCAATCCCACCTTGCACCTCCAAAGCCCACAAACACGGCCTCAAGAAACGTCACCTCACTCAGCCCTAGCTTTGCAAAGAGTACTGGAGCTACCTGACAATCCCTTAATTCGATTTTCAGCCCTTACCCAGCAAACCCCGGACCGCTGCGGGAAGATCGGCAGGGATAATGATGGTCTTGGCATTGTCCGATGAAGATACAGCGCTGATCGCATCGATATACTTCTCGCCCAGCAGATACATGGCAGGAAGTTCCTTGTCCTGAATCGCGCTGGTCACATTTTCAATCGCCGTCTTTGAAGCATTGGAAAGAATAACCTGTGCCTCGGCATCCAGTTTCGATGCCTCCATCCTGCCCTGAGCCTCAAGAATCGCTGCCGACTTTTCGCCATCGGCCTTGGTCACCGTGGCACGACGCAAGCGCTCGGCTGCAGCCTGTTCCTCCATGGCTTGCTGCATGGTGGTGGATGGTTTGATGTCCTGAATCTCGACATTTTTCAGGGTGATGCCCCAATCGGCGATATTATCGGCAATGCCCTCTTTCAGTTTTGAGCGGATCTCCTCACGTGAAGACAGGGCATCATCAAGTGCCGTGCCGCCGATAATGCTGCGCAGCGTTGTCTGGATGATAT